>Ga0153947_1000169_pt1 | contig 30548 bp, 39 predicted proteins | sample TSNJ031MetaG_FD_104697 | JGI IMG/M metagenome (GOLD analysis project Ga0153947, IMG submission 104697) | Attine ant fungus gardens microbial communities from New Jersey, USA - TSNJ031 MetaG | ecosystem: Host-associated > Fungi > Mycelium > Unclassified | place: USA: New Jersey, Wharton State... | reverse complement strand
TATACAGCGCCGGTCACCAACGCTCTTCCGGCGTTGCCCGTCACGACGACGCTCCCGTGTGAATTCTCCCCCGTTGGCGATGCTGACGCCCGTCCTCCCCGCTCTTCCTCCCCACCACCATGTCCATCCTCGTCGACGACCACGACGTCCTCCTCAACCCTGACTTTCTCCTCGCCTCCGTCCCCCGCCTCCCCATCAACAACTCTCCCCTGCCCTCGGTCCGTCCTCCACTCCCTCTTCTCTCTCCCCTCTGCTCACCATCCCTCCTCTCACAGGAGGTCGATGATTCCGTATGTGTCTTCTCTCTCTCTCATCTCCTGTAAATCTCACTTCTCTCAGGGCTACGAGGACCAGCCCGAGGATGGTGAGGATGACAACGACAACGACGACGACGACGACACTACCTATGCCGACGAAGAGTACCCCTCCAAGAGAAAACCCCTCAAGAAAGCCAAAAAACACCGTCTGCCCTCTGCCCATGTGATACGCCCCCGAGGTACGTCTCCCCCGTCTCTCCCTCAAGCTCCCACATGTTGACGTTACCTCCAAGCATCCACCCGCCCCGCCTCATCTTCCGACTCGGATTCGGATTATGGTGCCCCTGCCCACAAGCGCAAAAAAAAGAACCGTCAGTCCACAGAGGAAATCAGAGTCTCCAGCCGTGGTGGCAAAATTCCAAACTATGTCGACGATGTACAAGACTTTGACAAATTTGACCAAGACGAGCACATCCCCGACACCATCGACTCCGCAGACCCCATCGCCCAGTTCCAAGAGGAAGACGAGATCGAGGCCGTCCTCAGCCACAGTAGAGACGAGGCTCGAGAGAATGATCCTCACGACCTCTGGTTTGAGAACATTGTCCGTCATTCCTTACTCGTCTTTCCCATCCTCGTTCTGAAAAAAACAAATAGCGCTTCCACATCAAATGGAAATCCTTCTCCCACCTCCACAACACAGACGAAACCTATGAATTTCTCAAGCGTTTTAAAGGTCTTAAACGCGTCGACAACTATATCAAGGCTTACAAGCAGTGGCAGTCTCGACTGGCCGCTCCAAATCTTTCTCGCGAAGACGCAGAAGCGCTTTTATTAGACAAGGAACGTGAGAGGGAAGATCTCGAAAATTTTCGCAACGTTGACCGAGTAGTTTCCCATCGAATTGGCGCTGATGGCGAGGAGGAGTATTTCTGCAAGTGGCAAGGCCTTAATTACGAACACTGCACCTGGGAACTTTCAAGGGACGTCAAGCCTATGGCCCAGGACCAAATTCAGGTATATAGAGAACGTGAAGCTGATGCCAAGTTTCCCTTCAAGAGTGTGTCCTACTCGAGGCATAACAGACCGCAGTTTAAAAAGATCACTCAAGATCCTGATTACATAAAGTCCACGGGGGGTGAACTTAAAGACTTTCAGTTGACTGGGCTCAACTGGCTCGCTTATCTCTGGAGCAAGGGTGAAAATGGTATTCTCGCTGATGAGATGGGGCTCGGAAAGGTGCGCTGTTGGTCATCGATGGCTCATCAGCTGTTGTGGCTTACACGTAGCTCAGACCGTACAGACAGTATCTTTCATTTCCTATCTCTTCCACGAGATGCAGCAATATGGTCCTTTCCTCGTCATTGTTCCTCTCTCCACCATCACCGCCTGGCAGACACAGTTTCAGGCCTGGGCTCCAGATATGAACGTTATCACTTATATCGGAACCGCCACAGCTCGCGAAGTTATTCGTACGTACGAGTTTGGTCTCTCCCATAAAAAGCTCAGGATGAACGTCCTGTTAACGACCTACGAGCTCACTCTGAGGGATGCAAAGGAGCTTGGGGATATCAAATGGCAGGTGCTCGCAGTCGATGAGGTGTGTTGATCGATCTCTCTCCATGTTTGAGTACCTGGCTTGACTCGTTTCACTAGGCACATCGTCTCAAGAACTCTGAGAGTCAGCTCTATGAAGCTTTGAGATCGTTCTCTGCAGCATCCAAGCTGTTGATCACAGGAACACCTCTGCAAAATAATGTCAAGGGTGTGTACATTATCATTTTTGTTTATCGATAAGAAAAACTCATTGATCTACAGAGTTATTGTCCCTCATGCATTTCCTGATGCCTGACAAGTGTAGGTGACATGTTGGTCTGAGAGTGAGGCTGAGAGTGTCTCATCCTTGTTATCGTAATAGTTGCCCTCACCAACGAATTCGATTTGAATGATGCCGATCATGAAGAGAAGATCAAGGAGCTTCACCAGCAACTCGAGTCACTGATGCTTCGGCGCCTGAAACGCGATGTTCTAACATCGCTGCCCACCAAGAGCGAACGCATTCTTCGTGTCGAAATGAGTGCTCTTCAAACCCATTTCTACAAGAACATTCTAACAAAGGTACGATCTTTGCTCTCTTATCGGCCAGCTATGAATTCCTTTGCAGAATTTCTCGGCTCTCGTCAAGAGCGCGAACGGCAATAACAACATTAGTCTCCTGAACATCGCCATGGAGCTTAAGAAGGCCGCCAATCATCCTTATCTCTTTGATGGTGCTGAAACACGGAGCGACAACAATGACGAAATCCTCAAAGGACTCGTCATGAACAGTGGCAAAATGGTGCTTCTGGACAAACTACTCGCTCGCCTGCGTCAGGATGGTCATCGCGTGCTCATTTTCAGCCAGATGGTGCGTATGCTAGATATCCTCAGTGATTACATGTCGCTTCGTGGATATGTGCATCAACGGTTGGATGGCATGGTTTCCTCTGATCAACGCAAAAAATCGATCGCGCATTTCAATGCTTTTGGGTCGCCCGACTTTGCATTCCTGCTCTCTACTCGTGCCGGTGGTCTTGGTATCAATTTGGAGACAGCTGATACTGTCATCATTTTCGACGTCAGTGGCTACTTTCAAAGAGTGGATTCATATCCTTAATTTCTTTTAGAGCGACTGGAACCCGCAGAATGATTTGCAAGCCATGGCTCGTGCCCACCGTATTGGACAAAAGTCCCACGTCAGCGTGTATCGTTTTGTGAGCAAGGATACAATGGAAGAGGACGTTCTGGAACGTGCAAAGAAAAAGATGGTGCTCGAGTATGCTAGTGAGTAATTTTCTAGCTATCTGCGCGGAACGCTCTGATAAGGCATTTATGATAGTCATCAATCAGATGGACACGTCACAGGCTCACTTGAGCTCCAAAGCTCAGAGCAAGGATCCGCACAAGCCCGATAACCTGAGTAAAGAAGAGTTGACTGCTGTGCTGAAGTATGGTGCTCAGAAGATGTAAGTGATTGGTGTGGACGAGATTACTGGTGACAACTGATGATACTGCTCAGGTTCGACAAGGACGACAGCTTGCAGAGTCAGAAGCTGGATGAGATGGACCTCGATGATATCTTGAATCGAGCCGAAGCTCATGAGACGATGACCACTGATGGAGGTACATCTCTGGGTGGTGAAGGTTTCCTCGCCCAGTTTGCAGCAGTGAGTGACGTGAAGAACGACATGAGTTGGGAGGAAATCATCCCTCTGGAGGAGCGACGAAAGTTCGAGAGTGAAGAGGACCAGAGGAAAGCAGAGGAACTGGCTGCACAGGAGTCCCGCGATAGAAAACGGTCCCATGCTCAAGTTTCTTATGAGGGTATGGACGTTGATCATCCACCCTCAGCTGGTGCGCAGAAGAAACCAAAGATAGCTGGAGTTCAGAGGAAATCCGCGAGTCAGAAGGCTATGGAGCTGAAAGAGCGAGATGTTCGCGTGTTGATCAGGAGTTTGCAGCGGTGGGGTGACATAAGACAGCGATACGATGTGATTGTAAGTATCGTTATCTTCTTGATTGTAGGTAACTCAAGGATCGTGTTCAGGTCACAGAGTCCAAGTTGCAAGATAAGAATAGGGCTATGCTCCTGGATCTTGCAGATGAAATTATTGACATCTGCAACCAAGCTGTTAGAGAAAACGAGGATCAAAAACGTGAGCGTCTCGCGCTGGGCGAGACGTTGACCAATGCTCAGAAGAGCAAAGCTGTCCTCGTGACCTGCCGAGGAGTTGGGAACATTAACGCTGAAACTGTTCTTTCACGTCATCGTGACCTTCAGATTCTGTTCAGCACTCTATCTGAGCTAGATGATCCATACAGGTGGTCTATTCCCATTGATAATATCCGGCCTACGCTGAATTGGTCCGGTCGTTGGGGTCCTCAAGATGATTCCATGCTCCTGGTTGGTGCCTTCATTTATGGATTTGGCAACTGGGAGGCAATGCAGAAAGATCCGAAACTTGGACTGGATGGCAAGTTCTTCTTGGAGGAAGGAAAGAAGGGTGAAGATGCTGCTAGTCGACCTATACCCAATGCAATTCATCTTGTACGGCGGGGCGATTTCTTACTTGGACTGTTGCGCGAGCACGATGAGAAGCTACGATCATACGAGAGTTCGTTGCGCAGTAAAGGTCATCTCAAAGTCTCGGCATCGCCGCCTCCACTTCCGCCATCGTCGTCCTCCCATATCAGCAGTTTGAAGAGGAGAGCAGAGAGTGAAGCTATGGCAACGATTGATGATACCAGTTCAAAGAAGCGAAAGAGGAGACCGACACCGACTTTTACTGATTCTGATTCATCAGATGAATGGTGTGTGGTTTTTTGATTCTAATCATCCGTTCACTCGATTAAAATTATGGTGGTGGTGGTTTCTAGTCCGTCTATGGATGAGGCTGCCACCAAAGAGGAACTTCGACCAGTCAAGAAGCAACTTGTATGTTGACCCTTTCTCTCTTTATTCTTTGAGCACCTTATTGACTCGTATGTCATCTTTTCCCAAGAAACAGCTCAAGCTTTCCGGAGAGGATATGCCCAGGGAAGATAAAGTGGCGATTCTCAAGGATTCCCTCGCTGCAATTGGTCGTCGTATTGAGGCGGTGTTGCAAGCAAAACAAGCGAATGGTGAGGATTGCGAGAGGTGGAGACGACATCTATGGACGTAAGTGGTCAGGAATGTTGATCGCATATCGACCGTTGTTTTTTTAAAAATACTACTTGATAGATTTGTGACCCTGTTCTGGCCAAAAAAAGTGAAAGCCTCCAAGCTGGAAGAGATCCACGCGAAGATGGTGATGAAGGAGTCGACGCCTCGAGTACAGCCATCCGACAGTAATGCGTTGAAGAAGCCGAAACTTAGTAGCAAGACGAACGGGTCGTCGTCTACATCGGGATCTACTTCAGTCAAGACAAATGGAAAATCTTTTCGGTGACACCAAGTTATTTTTTTTTTCAAGTTTCATCTTTTTTTTTGCTTTCCTCGCTTCGTACGATCTTTTTTTCTTTCTAAAATCAGGTTCCACTCCCTTCCTCCATCCAACTTTTGTATATCCTATTCTCCACCATTTCATCGTAGTCATACTACCCATCGTGTACTAGTTTCCTTCCGCGTTACACAAAGCAGTAGTAGCAGAAATTTGAATGCCCTGCTATAATAACTCGGCGTGCTATATGGAGCTGTGACTCATTATATCACAACTTAAAAAAACATATCAAGATACAAAAAATATATATCTTCTATCGCGTCGGACCACGTCGGATAAGTATCGGCGGAGGTGCGGTTTGATCGTTGGTGGCGACAACGACGCGTCGAGATGGACCTGGTTTTGGATCCCATGATGATGATGAAGCATGCGGGTTAGTTTGTCTATTTGGGAGACTGCTTTTGTGTACGTGTGGCCGGGGTTCTGGATGAGGAGCAGTCATATCTGCTCGTTGTCCATCTCCAGTCGGGTTTACTTGTGATGTATTTTTAACTTCTAAAGCCATGAACATGAACTAAAATTGAGCAACATCGCTGAAAAAGTACAAAACCCACCCTGGATAATTTTCGTATCAGCTTCACGATGAAAGCCCTGCATGAGAGCAGTATAGCGTTTAACCTGTTGTTTCAATAAAGCAGCACGCTCCAAATTCCCTTCTGACAAAGCCCATTTACGCTCTTCACGACAGCGCCTACGTTCACTATCCGCCAGAGACGCACGAGCTCGTAAAGCAGCTATCTCTCGCTCGAGTGGTGTCATATTCTCTTGAGCACGTATAAGATCGGAACTGGAATCAACAGAAGTGATGTCGGAAACAGGGTGATATTTCGATTGTCGGTGACTGTCGTCGTTTGCCTGTGCACTGCTATTATAATTAGCACGAGCTTGAGGTACGCGCTGTCGTTTCCTGTCTTCTCTGGCACCGGGCGTAGAAAAGCTAACCTTCCTCCTCCGACGTTCAGTGGATGGTGTGGCAGATATGGTAATCCGCGGGTATACAAACTGGGAGATCAGATCGGTTCCGAGAAACCCAAGGAGTACACCAATGACGGTGCTTGCGCATTTGTTGAGGTCGGGATATATGTTGAATTCAAAGATGAGTTTAGCAACAATAAATGTGATGACGAGGAAACCAAGGTTGGAGTTCTTGACAGTGTAGTGCAGGGCCACACCTTGCCAAACTCCAAGGAGAATATGATCCTTGACTGTGGGTCCTTCTGTGTTGTTGAATATGTCAAGGAGAATGCGGGCGCCGAGGCCAACAAGAAGTGCAGGAGCAGGTTGGATAGGCATAGGCATTAATGTTGCCGTACAAATATTATAAGCATACTTGAAGTGGATCACAACATTGTACTTCGAAACCACGAGGTCACGTGAACGCTGATAGTTATAATAAGCAGTAATTAAAATACAGAAATGTACAATCAGATCAAAGGTCTTTGTCAATGTAGTTGGCCATAGGGTCCTCTGCCATGCGACGGGTCATCCGATAAGCCTCTATAAAATCATGAGCACTTCAACAAGAACAAGAATATACACAGGAACACTGACCAAGTTCCTCCTCAGTCACGTCGTGTGTTCCTGTCTCCAACACACCCTTGCGTCGCTTGCTAGAACGGTCATCGTCATCCCCTCCCTTCCGCTTCTTCTCTTCCGCCAAAGCGCGAGCCAACCTATCCTGGTCCAATCGCACTTCTCCTTCTCCAACACGTTTCTTGGAATAGTTTTGTTCTACTTTCACAAATTTCTCTCGATCGACCTCCTCGTGTGAGGAAGGAACAGAGGAAGCGTGGGTAGCAAGCAGGTTATGTGCAGATGATGCTTGTACTGCTTCAATACCAGCCTTCCCAGCACAATACGATACATGGATAGTCGACTGGCAACAAGCGTATCCCCAAATACCACTTGATGTATCATACCAAGATCCCCAAACAGTAGTGTGGTTGTTAACAAAGACTATCAAGGAGTGAGAGAGGGAACAATGAGGATCACTGTGACCACGTTACCATCCTCGGGATATTTCGATTTGTTCTTCACTCTTTCTCTACCTTTGACCACCTGGCCCGACCGAGAGTATTCTACATAATCTTCTGTCTGTCCTTGTCGAAGTTCACGTGGTGCCGCCTGAAGGTACTTTTCACCCCCATATTTAGCCAGAATGCCAACCTTAGTGGTGTCTTTCAGCTCAGCTTTCTTCTCCCTGAATTCTTTATGCAACAACTCCCCGGCAGTTGGATTGGCATTCAGATGCACATCATTGCCACGTGCAGCGGCATTCCATGCAAACAACTGAAGGTTCTGCACATCTTCAACTTCACCAGAGTAACGAAAGAAGTTTTCCCCAGCAAATTTCGCCTGCATAGGAATGAGTATGAAATAGAAGTAAAAACTGACATCAACTCACGTCTTCCGGAGCCATGTTCTTGAGTGGTGCGTCACGCATAGAACGAGTCTTGGGATCATAGTATGCACTTTCCGGATCCAGGTTGATAAGATACTTAGCAGTATCCTCACGAATACGCAGATTTCTGACCGTAATACGGGTTTTTGTATCCAATTTTTGACCTACAGCGTCCGCCGCGTCTGCATACTTGTCCTCGTCAGCATCCTCCTCATCGCTTGAACCAAAATCAGGATCCCCTGACTTCCCCTCAGCCTTCCCAGCCTTAGCGACCTTTCGTACAGCTGCCAAATCCGTTGTTGTTTGCTTATCAATTTCTTCTTCACGGAGCTTCTGTCTGGCGGCTTCCATTGCGGCATATTGTTCATACACCCTTGAATGTTCAGCTGGGTCGTAGCCATTGTACCTATCCCGCTTTGCATCATAACCGACAGTAATATCTTGCATGATATCATCAGCTTGAATATCCTTGTTCGTGAATTTGGCACCCTTCTTTCTGGGTCTCTCTAGACAGTCTTTTCTTGCATGTGTCATAGAACCACAATTTTCACAAGCGCCTTTGCGATATTTCTTTGCTGCGGGGGCGGCCTTCGCTCCTCTATCGTACCAATTATCAAGCTTGGATTTTTCCTGCTCTGGTCGACGCTGATGGCTCAACGAGGGTGCGCCAGTATCGAGGTACCAAGGTGCCTGTGAGATATATTCTGAATCGGGTATCAAAGAAGTAAACTGTAAAATGAAAGAAAGTATGCATACGAGGAATATGAGGATTAATGGGTTTTCCTTCTGCGTCGAGAGCAGCTGGCGCCGTACCCGCTTTTCGGGCGGCATCAAGATCCTTCTGCCTCCGAAAGTCTTCGCGTGACACCTTGCCGACGGCTATAAGAGAGCCAGATATTAGATTGTCTCGTTGGTGGAATGGAGAACATACACACTAGCTGAGGCCATAGCGGTTGCAGATTATGTGTAGTCACTAAATCGTCCGTGCAAGTCTGCTCCAAATTAGGTAACTATGTTTATCATTGTATATACCAATCATCTAATTAAATCCACGAAGCCGAGCTACATCCAGCAAAACAGAGTCCGTCGTCTCTTTTAATTTGGCTTTCATGTCCCCTTCATCCATTTCGGAATACATTCTCCACTTTGTCAGTGCTTCACTTTCAACATTAAGTGCTCGCACGATATTTCCCAGGTATTCGAGGTCAGACGCTAATTGTGCCGCCCCAGAAATAGAGAGTGACGAGATTTTAGGTAGAACTTCTTGGACAACATGCGCAAGAAAAGTATGTCCGAGGGAGAGGAGCCATGCGGAAGAAATGGCTTCAGGATCAACGATGGTGGACTTTGGAGTGAAAGACACTGAAGCTCGCCGTATGTGACCCCCACTTGAGCCAGCTGGTATGTCTGGTGCTGTGTGCTCAGTGAAATCTTTTAACATTTCAAAGTCAAGATGGGGAAGTGTTCCAGGAGAAAATGAAAGAGCATCATCATCTGCATATAATTCAAAAAGCCTTGGCAAGTTAAGCAGCCCTTCCGCAACTTTCTGCATTACCTCACTTGGCAGTAAAGAGAAAGTGGGTACCTGGAGTTCATTCTCTTTGGTGGAAGATTTTGACTTGGGATCTCCCTGTGTAGACCACAAGGTCAAGGACAGATAGGAATTGAGGTGTCGGTAAAGCGGCGAGAGAATTGACTGCTGAAGTGTGGTCTGGCAAGTCTGGGCAAAAAGAGAGAGAGATCTACGAGCGTTGACAAGCAATGACTCAGGCGATTGATATGAATGACCTGCTCGAGAGTGCATAGGACTTGTCCCAACAGATTCCAGCAGGATCTGAAGCTCCGCAGAATTGAGTGTCGACTGCTCAAGCAGCTGATTTTCGCCTCGCGCTGGGCCGATGCTGAAGGTGACTGGGTCGTCGCGGACCATTCTGAAGTTTGCCGCAACCTGACACAGATGATTTCGCAGTTTAGTCTCAAACCCAGACAGCCGTTCAGACACTGTTCGGGCGGATGATAGTAAATGAAGGCACAGCTGGATATTAGACCAATCATGAGCATCGTAATTCATGCCTGCCAGATCTTCATCACCTGCAGGCGTCTTCGCAGGCGAACCGGTCTGGGATATCATAGTTTGCAACTCCGTGGTCCACAGCTCCATGAACGACTTGAAAAACTTGTCCAGAGCCCAGACAAGTCCAACAGCTCCGTAACCATGTGTAAACGCATCACACCTGCCCATACTACCTTCTGCCAATCCGAAGATATCCACAGCACGTTCTCGTAGCAACCGAGGCCTGTCTACCTCTTCTACTCGTTCCTGCGAGTCACCGGCTGTGATTTTTGCAAGAGAATGTTCTAGAAAGCGCTTCTCAAGCGAGCCATAATCAATTTGAAAATCGAGGAAGGGCTGGAATAATTCCTGCTCCCATTCCATTATATCTGCTGCCCGGGAAAGAGCTTGTTGAATTGTCCCGAGATTTGCACTTGAGCCAGACCGATTATGTCCAGGACGCCATGATATTGACATCCGACTAGATCTTCGGCGAACATGTGCTGGCTTCTCGGCGTTGCTGGAGCGTCGTGGTATCGGCTCACTTATCGCAAATTTGGCCTTCTCCATTATTTTGTCGACTGAAACTGCGAAATCCTCTGTTAGACGTAGTGCAATGATAAGATCTGTGAGTACAATGTCATGCCGCGTGTTGGAGAGGGCAACCAATCTCTGGGTATAAGTAGGTTGGAGGGAAGATAGCGTTGATGCGATAAAAGAGGAAAGGATCGTGGGTGGATCAGAAAAAATGGAGCATATGGGGGTACGCTCGACATTCAAAAGGGAGACGAACGAGTCGTAGAATTTGGTGAGGAAGTCTGTGAATGGCTGGCGAGTCTCTTGCATCGTAAATTGTCCTGAAGGGCTTTCGTCGCAATCGATGAGCTGAGCAGTTTGCCACAAGTTGATTATGTTAGATCTGCGTGCCGCGTAGTAGTAGTTGCGAAACTCGGACTCGCGCTGAATGACAGAAAATATTGCAAAATATTCTTTACAATTCGCTACGTCCTGTACATTAATGGCGGATACAAGGGCCGAACTAAGCGACGCTTCCAGTTGATTTTGTAGGTTCACCATGAGATTTCGTCTGAGGTCATATTCAGGTGTGTTCTGAAAGACTACCATACTCTTGCTCGCTTCCGAAAGTCGTTCTGCGGCCTTGGCATAATTCTTCACTGCAATCAGAGAAGTCACCTCCAGTTCGAGGGTACTCCAGCTCTCTGCCTCCTGTAGAACCTCTCGAGCAGACTCCATCCTCGTTTTTATGAGGTCCAAGCTATGCAGTTGCTTGAGAACACCATCAATAACCGGGGGCACTGTCTCGTGGGTCTTGCGAAGGGCATCATCTAGGTTGTTCCGTAGTGTCAGCGCGCCATCTTTCATGAAATGGAGATCGTAGGCTAGACGTGGTACCCCACGAGATACGTCATCCATGATGCTTTCTAGCCGAGTCGACGAGTCTTCAGAGGCAATGTCCAAAGCTGTCAGGAGTTGGGTAATTTGGTGGTCGAGTTTGACAAGGTCTGCAGCGTTGGGATCATCCGTATCGTCAGAGTATACGAGAGTGCTGTTAATCCAAGAGACGACATTGTCATATTGTTCAATTGAGTCGACGTCGGCTACCCGACTTACGGATGTTGACATTAGGAACCTGGCTGCTTTGAATTATTTAGCTCTCATCAGATCCAGTGGTGACATCATCTATAGATCACTTATTTATCTAAGGTATGTGGTACAGAAGAGGTATGACTTCAATAGACCCGAGCTCGGGGTTCTCTGGCAGCCCCATATTCTCCCAGCACACTGCACACAGGCACGAAGGACTCTCTCCTAGTCGAATATCATTCACAATTGACCACACGGCGGGTGATTTCGAACAGGCTCGACAAATATCTAGGAGCTGCGGTGTGTGTTGCAATAAGATTGGATACCCTGTCCGTGGATCCGAAGGATGTATTGCCCTGAAAGTTATGGACTCAGTACTGCTCGCGCTTTGGCCCAGTGACGATTAATGCACCTGATTTGCTCAATGACAACAAAATGTTCGCAGTTTCCCCTATGCAACAGCCAGTAAGGCTCATTGATACGAAGAGATACAGATGACAGTAATGTCTCCGCTAAAGAGCTGGTAGCTTGTTCCATAGGTGTCTTGGATTTGGACCGGGTCTTTAGATGACTTACGAGTTTTCTACCTCCATGGTGAAAAAAGCAATAGTTGACTCCATAATACGTACCTGGCATAGTCATTCTCTCCATAAGATACTCCTTCAATACACAGGACACGTCCAGAGTCTTCCTCAGGTGCAAAATTGCATACAGGGCCATCCTGGCTGGACGTGATATGGCCAGCATGGGGTACACATGGGACAGCTTTGCACAGTTCATCTAGCGTTTGAGACGACAAGAAGGCGTGCTGAGATAGGCGAGCGACATAACACGGGCTCCATGGAATCTTGTCGTATATCGTGACAAGTATAATGGCATCTTCGTCATTTGCAATACACTTCGCTCGACTTGATTCGGTGAGTTTCTGGACCATGCATGAGAGAAGAGTTTTTAACGCGAAAATGCACTTCAAGCCATTTTTACCAAGGTATCATATGCATTTTGGTCAGAGTTGCGGGGTGTTCGGATGAAGGCAGCCGCTTCCATAGGGAAGCTATTCGTGTTGTCAGCTTGGAGCGTTCATCGAAAGCTCGATCCTCACTTCCAACTGGAGAGCTTAATAGTATTGATGTCATCGTGTAGAGTCCGGACCCCCGGAGGCAACATATCTGGTGCAGAAAACTGGCTTCGGCGAGTAGTTTTATTTGGTACTAGACTCAGAGCGGCAGCTATTCGATCTTGGTCTTTGAGCAAGAAAGAGGACATTGTTGGATCGGCCCATGTCTCTTGGAGTGTGGATTTTAGATCTCGGATGCTAAAGTCACGTATAATGACCGAACAGTGATACACATGTTAGCCTTACCTACATTCGCTGATGAGGGCCATTTTCCTGTCTTCGGAAATCGTAGACCATTGCTGTTCAAGCTGGAGTACACTGGCCTTACTTTGTCCAGAAATGGCTTGCATAGCTTCCGTGACCTGGATAGGTTGAGATTCCGGACCAAAGTGCGACTCTAGCAGTTTTGGGAGGCTGACATCCATGACGAGCTCCAGGAAAGGGGGGGATTATCCTAAAAAAAAGTAAGCGGTGACCAACTCCCGCGTGTCAGCCGCTTTTCCACTGTGTTATATACCTTGTCAAGATTCTCCTTTACAGCATCATTCTTTCCTCTTAGCCATTCAACTATTCGTTTTCATGATTCCACCACAGTTCGTTATACCCCTCGGTTGCCTTGTCGCTCTTTCTTCTGCACTCCCATGGAACGATCAACCATACAACGCCAACACAGGCTTCGGTGTGAGTATCAAACCTGAACGCGTCTTGATCATTCAGTCATGAGGCGTCCAATATAGAATACCGACTGTCAGTCTAGTGGTGGATATTCAAGCAAGTCGACCGACATCCCCAGCTGTTCACTCGATACAGTTCTTCCGTCGGCTCAGGACACCAAATCCTCTTCTCTATCTCATGGGTTCGAGCACATAATATCTCAGAAGGATGCTAGAAGTGTTGCCATCGATTTCTCGGGTTCTCCTGACAGCTATTCCAGCACTGTCGATAGCCTTGGACCGTCCTTTCTGGCTGATCACTCTGTTCATCTGGAAAGCCTTGGCCTTGGGGATGACTTCACTGATGCAGGTCGCCCTCAAAGATTTGGCTCTTCAGGCGAGCCCTCGCCCAAATATGTTTCTGGTGAAGCACTTACAGATGAAAGGGAGTCTTTTAAGGATCACATCAAGGACGGTGCCCAGAATATTAGCCACAAAACTGACAACGTGGATTCGAGTTATAGTACTCATGGTGATGATTCCGGATACGTGGCTCACGATCATAGCAAAACAGCTGGTAATCGCAATAACAACAAGAACAATGGTGACAATGACCACGACTATGACAATGTCATCACCAGCAATAAGGACAAGAATGGGCTTCAAAGTGATCTGAGTAAACACGAGTTTAGCCGCCGGGAAAATGTCACCGTCTCTCAGTCGTCCGTTGCTGCTCCCAAGCCATCCAAGGTTCCTCCTGGTCATACACATCACGTAGACTTAGATGACGATGAGGGAGAGGAATAGCTTGGATTCTGCGCTTGTATCTACACACTTGCCATAGCCCACTATTGATATACATTTTGATATAGATTATACATGCATACTGCGCTGACTTAGATGACATCAAAATTCGTCGAAGTGGGTGGCCATGATCCATCTGTTCCGCTCATGTTAGTCACAAATTGATCCCAATCTGCGATGCTACGAGATTCAACGTCAGCATGTGTCGATGATTCCCTTCGAGAATATGCCTTACTTGAAATCACTGGGTACATTTGACCAAAGTGCACTTATGTCCTGGCTCGCACCAGACAATTGTTCGTTTATATTGAACGATAGAGACGACAATGACTGATCCTGGTTGTAAAAGGCTGTCGACACCGGGTCGTTACGGGGTGCTTCAGTTGAGTTATTTGAGGATGAATCAGGGAAGCCCTGTCCACCAGGCATCGAGCCACCAAAGGTCTGAAGCCTTGATCCTGAATTGATCTGTTCTAGCGCAAGATAATTCAGACCCCAAGCATCAGGCCCCACTGTCGAGAAACCTGAATCTGCGATAGACGAGCTAAGCCCTGGATCAAAAAATTGCAAATTATTGGAATGTAAGAGGTGAGGTGCCGAAGAAAAGGATGTTGCAAGGCCCTGCTCCGACAATGATCTTGATCTCGGAATTGTTTCGGAAGTGTTTTTCATCGAAGGGGAGATTGATGGACGACCCTGCAGCCATCCATTAGCCTGGCGGGATAGTCTGGACTTTTGCAGACGGGGTTGATTCAGTAAAATTGTTGGATCAGTCGATTGCCGTTGTCGCGGTTGCGGTTTCTCGTCTCGCTGGCGCTTTGCGGAGACATATTTAGGAAGAGGCTGTTGATCTTCGTGATGTGTCGCGAGATCTATGAGAATGTCACTAAGGAGGCTTCAGTTTTGCATACATCTGCAATGGACATACGATACCTACGAGAATCTGCCGGCTACGTGCCATCTGAAGAGCTGCGTTAATGGATGTGACGCTCGACTTGGCAACGACTTACGTTTTTTCCATAGCTCGTAGTGCATCCATGCATCTTTGAATGTCTTTCATCTCTTTCTCAGGATCCGTTTGGAGGCCCGCTCTACGACCGCCATACATGTGCAATAGTAGCACAATCCCTGAAGCATAAGCAGAAATCTATCGAGAAAAACACGTATTAGGCATTTCGAAGACGGCAGTAGAAGCGTACACTCAACGAATATATTGGGATACGGGTACATCCAGCCGGGACCCTTCGCGTCGAGGAGGTGACTACATGTACGTGCCGCATTTGTACATATCGCAAGCGATGGGAATGATAGCGGAGTTGTTCTGTGAATGAAAGGGCGATGTATCTGAATCTGAAGATAGTAAAACGTTGAATGGATAAATGCAGATTGATATAGGAATGGATTGAGAGGTTGATTTGAATCCCATCGCACTGAGAAACCGCAATTCAATTCAGTGAAGTTGTATCATGAAGAAACAATACGAACAGTGATCTGGCAAAGAATCCTTCCACTTATTCATGGATGAATCCAACTCAGTTACTACGCGCTCCTCCCACTGGTCCCCAATAAGACCTGTTAAGAGTTTAGACTTTTTGTTGGAATACAACGTCCGTAATGTGAAAGCAAGTATTTCGCAGAGTCGCAAGTGAACATTGAATGCAGTCACTTTGGATGGCTTTCCAGGAGGCTGCTTCCAGCTCTGTTCTGGATCTTCGCACTCCCAATATTCATCATCAACTTCTATCGGAAGATCTGCATCAAAACTTAAGAATCAATGAGTAAGGATAAGAGAAGAGGTAGGTTCTGACACACTCTTCATCCTGTATTGCACAGGTTCGACCAACAAATGAACTTGTCAGCCTATCATAGGTGATAAGACACCTAAAACAAAGAATGGATGAGTTCAGGTTGAAGTAGCACATTGTCTTTATACCAGAAACATCGCTTCCAGAGTTCACTGACTACAGTGGGTCTTTGATCGCCCCAGCGTCGATGTGCTCCACGCTCCAGAGCAAATCTAAGAGCCAACGCCACCAGGCTCCAACCAGCCTGAGGAAGCGAGGATGCCAGTAGGTATGGAATTACCAACTGATTGGACGTTTATTTCTTCGTAACAGCAGAAGGAAGTCGGCACTTACGCAGAAGTACTGTACATCATACAAGCTGGCTCTATCAAGTAATTTATTCCTCAACAAGCGTGTTTGTCGAAAAAATTTAAACCCGCTTGAAAGGCCAGTTTTATCATTTGGAAGAGTAACACGCGGGTCATTGGTACATCTTGATGCCAGTGCACAGACCATGAGGACAACTTGACCGAAACCTGTGTCATGAAGGTGTAGATCATTTGCGAGGTCTCGTTCAAAGGTTGGACGATGGAGAAGGGGGGTGTAGAGATTGAGACGTTCAAAATAGAGAGTCACTAGATGGTCTAATAGATCCTTATCTGGAAACTCAAATTGGGGGAGGTCTGAGTTAACGTGCTCTACTTCCCACTGCTTCTTGTTTAGTATAGCCCATGATCGATGGGAGATGGATGACTCACAGAACGAAGATCCCAGAAAAAAGGGCGACGAAGATTTTTTCCAGAACAAACGTCAACCCCGGTTGTTTCAGTTTTGATCGCCGTCGCATGCTGCATCAACATAAACGCGCTGAGATGTGAAGACAATAATAGATAGGCTATAAATAACTGAATTGACTCACCTTGATTTACCAAAGAATCTGTCTTCAATGGTGTCTATGGCCAATTTGCTCAGTTGCCGGGACAAGCCGATATGTGCTAGATCCTCTTCTTCTGATGAGTTTTGACTCCCCACCGTGGGTGATGCATGGAAAGCTGCAGAGTCCGGCAGTGTCTGCGGAGTAGGATACGGGAAATCTGCGACAGGAGTACTGCGAGAGTAACCGATACTGGGAGGAGTGTGTGCACTGTGTACACTCTCAGGCGAGTTGGAAGACGCAGCAGATTTCTCATTGTCGAGCTCCGGGCGAACCTGTAATGCCCAATTGAGTTGCTGCGGACAGAAAGGGAAATGCCGTACACTACGGAGAACTCGCTCCAATTTGTCTAGACGGTCTTCTAAAGCTCGAATGTATCTGGATTGACTTTGAGAGCCAGGGAACCAAAAGAACTAGTGCTGCCTACCCTTTCTCCGTTTCTTTCTTCAGGTGAAATTACGTCAGTGAGGACGAGAATAGAAATGAAAATTGCAATGAAGTACCTTGCTGGTATGTCTTGGAAAATTATGGGTGCATTCAATATTATAAGCAATGCAATTAGAGCATGTCTTGTTGGGCATCTCAGCGCTATTACCTAGGAGCGATGAGTATTGAATGCGTGAAAGGGTCCATCGCATCTTACATTTAACTAAGGTAGTTAGAAATAGGAGGAAAGCTGATTGGGAGGGTACATACTCTTCTTCCGCCTGCAGCTGTCGCAGGCGCCATTAAGACGGCGTCTTTTAATATTGGGTCCCTGATGTTGCGCATTGCTGGGACCATCGTCGTTTTCGGATGACATTGTGAAAGGCTTGTCCACGCCAGGAGGTGTATATAATTGACTGGTATCAGCAATATTTGTTCTTGCCAAATACGCGTCTATCGTCGCCGGACCACGTTCACGTGTTTATCAACTAGGCGACGTAGACGTTGTTGGAGGAATTTGCAACCAAGAGGGATGTTTGCAGCCACGCGCACAAGCCTTACTCATAGACTTGTCAAGCCGAATCCATATTTGTTCTGTTCTGTTATCAGTTCATCGGCTCGTCCTTCTCGCTCTATTCCGGCTTTTCGGCCATCGATTACTGGTTCCCCTGTTTCTGCATTTTCCACTTCTCTATCCCGTGCCATGTCTGCTCACCATGTTGCAGAATCTACTGTGCGCCCAGAGGCCGACAAAATCCTCCAGGATATTGCAGATTATGTCCATACCTACCAGATTGATTCGGAACTTGCTTTTGAGACCGCTCGACTCTGTTTAATTGATACTATTGGCTGTGGCCTTGAAGCTCTTCGTTTCCCCGACTGCACGAAACTCTTGGGCCCTGTCGTTGAAGGAACCATTGTTCCCAATGGTTTGTCCTCCCAGCGTTTATTACTCTCCATTGATATTGGTCCAAACCTTTGCGTGTAGGTACTCGTGTGCCCGGGACTAACTACCAACTTGACCCCATCCGTGGCGCCCTGAATATTGGTGCTCAAATTCGATGGCTCGACTATAACGACTGTTTCCTCGCTGCTGAATGTCTGTTTTCTTACTTACTAATCCAGCCAATATTGATCTTTTTTACAAACAGGGGGTCACCCATCTGATAATCTCGGTGCCATTCTGGCTGTGGCCGATCATCTTGCTCGTCAGGGGCAAGCCTTGACTGTCCGCGACATCCTTGAGAGTATGATTAAAGCACATGAAATCCAGGGTGGTCTTGCTCTTCTCAACTCGTTCAACCGCGTTGGCCTTGATCACGTCGTACTTGTCAAGGTTGCCTCCACTGCTGTTGTTTCCAAGCTACTGGGCCTTAGCCGCGATCAAACCATTGATGCTATTTCTCAGGCCTGGGTCGATGGTCAATCCCTTCGTACTTACCGTCACGCTCCCAACACTGGCCCTCGTAAGTCTTGGGCTGCTGGCGATGCTTGTTCCCGGGCCGTCAATCTCGCTCTTCTTGTTAAGAAAGGCGAGAAGGGTCTTCCTTCCGTTTTGACTGCCAAGACTTGGGGGTTCTACGACGTTCTTTTTAAGGTGGGCGTATTTTCGAATTTGTGACAAGTATCGTATTTCACGTTTGACTACACAGGGCAAGCCCTTTGAATTCCAGAGGCCTTTCGGCTCTTACATTATGGAGAACGTTCTCTTCAAGATCTCTTATCCTGCTGAGTTTCACGCTCAGACTGCCGTTGAGGCGGCACACACCATTCACAACAAGCTCAAAGCACTAGGAAAGACTTCTGATAATATCAAGAACGTTAGAATCCGCACTCAGGAGGCTGCTATCCGTATCATTGACAAGCAAGGTCCTCTTGATAATTTTGCTGATCGAGAGTTTGTGCCTAATGTAATTGATGTCAATATAATAATAATCTCATTCTTCCACCAGTCACGCAATCAACTATATGGTTGCTTACCCTCTCATCTTCGGTGAATTGACCTCTGATAGCTAGTGAGTCTTACAGGTTCTGTTTAAGTTATCATATCCCTCTTGATCTTGGTTTACAGTACTGACGCCTCTGCGGCTGACCCTCGTATTGATATCCTTCGTGCCAAGGTTCATTGCGTCGAAGACAAAAGCTTCAGCGTCGACTATCACGACTCTGAGAAGCGTTCCATCGGTAATGCTCTCCTCGTCGAACTTAACGACGGTACTGTCTTGGATGAAGTTGAGGTTGAATATCCCGTGGGCCACAAGAGGCGCCGTGCTGAGGGTACTCCTCTCTTAATCGACAAATTCAAGAAGTCAGTATCTTTTTTTCCACAGCAAAAGTTCATGTAACGGAGCATAATCCCCTAGACATATCTCTTACCACTTTAATGAGGCTCACCAGAAGAAGTAAGTACTAAGCCTCACCTTGCCATCGCATTCTAGTCATTCGTCATAGAATCCTAGACTTGGTATCTGACGCCAGAATATTGACCCAAATGCCTGTCGACAAGTTCACCGATCTGTTTGTTAAGGCTTGATCCTGAATAATAATTGTCTCTGGGACAGTCTCAATACACAACGTTTTTATCTCGTCTCATTTATTTGCGATGATGATATATACTGGTTTCTCTATCCTAATTCTTGGCAGTAGGGAAAACAAGGTTCTGTTTCCTTGAGCGTTTCTTCTTTGATTTTGAATGAGCAGATGTCCCATTTTCCTTGTTTCCCGAACGATTGGCTGACGTAGCAGGCTGATCAACTTTTGGTGGAATTCGCTGTGGTTTGATTGATGCATCTTGGGCGCCCGTCGAAGCATGGCGCGAAGGGCGCTTGGTAGCTTTATAAGCTCGTTTTGCATGATCATCCGACGGACCTGCCAAATTAACTGCCTTGCGACTGGACAGCTGTGCTTTGTTCCTGTTTTCCTTATGGGTGTCGTTGTCGTCCAGATTTGGACATCCAGACCCTCCTTTTGTACTTGTGGGCGATGAGGTAGGATGTTTCTCACATGAATTATTATCAACGATCTCTTCCTCGACGACGGATGACAGTCTGCGTTGAATTAGACGCGCTAGAGGAATAGAACGTGGTTGGTGCTGGACGAGACCGCGTCGCGTCTCAGGAGAAACAGGGGATGGTGGGGTAAGATTAAATTTGTCCTGTGACAAACGGTGCTTAGGAGATTGTACGTCACCATTGTGGCCACTAGAGCTGAAATAGTCGACGCCAATGTTATCGGAGTAAGGATAGGGAGGTAGCCGATGCATGACTTCAAGGGAGTCAGGGGTCGCGGAGCAGTTTCCTGGTTTTCTGAGAAGGGCTTGCGTCTGTACCTGCCGGGACGAGATGAGAGTATCACGAGTAGAGTAGTGGACAGGGTATTGAGAGATGTTGACGGGATGATTGAGTTCGGGAGACACGCTTGCAACATGGTTGTGCCGAAAACAAGGCGACCACTGAGGTGAACTAGTATCCGGAGGTGTTGGCATACCCTGACGTGATCCAATATATTCAAAAGTGTGAGTATCGCGAGCAGGAAGACCGCGGGAGGTCTGATAGATCTGAGTGGGATATATGGTCCCCGGAGGCCGCCTGACTATAAGGGGCGAATCCCTAGCATCGCGTGAAACAAACGTAGGGCCAAGTGTTCCACTTCTGAGGTTACCATGCCACAGGTCAATCCCAAGCCCAGCATTGTATGATTGAGTCTCCGGTAGGGATCGGAATGAATATGGGTAGAGCTGTATGGGTGAATCTCGCCTGGTAAGCTCGTTTTTGTTTGCTTTCTTGCTTTGGATATCGTTGGTTTGATCCTTCCTGAACAGATGACGGTCCTCTACGTATGTTCTCGCTGGTCGAGCAAATTGTATGTCACTAACACGAGTGGATGTAGTTTGAAGCTCCGGAATCGATATGTCAATGACATCCCGACTATAAAGATTTTGTATGATGTGATTATGATGCAAAGCAAAAGGAGTTTCTTTCAAGACTCGGGAAGATGATGTGGATTGCGGAAGAGATTTGCAGACTTGCCTACTCGACTGATGCTGTGAATGGACGAGTTGTGGGCTGTTCGAATCTAGTCCCCAAATCATGTGCGTGAGGTCTTCTCCTTCGATAACAGTACCCTCTGCACCCCTGATTCGGATGAATTTCAGAGTCGAAATGAAAAGAGCAATACTTACGAGGGACAACGGGCGTAGGGCAAAGACAGCGGTCCGTGCAACGCAGGTATGGGTTTCGGGGGTGAACCTCTCCACTGGGTCCAACCTAAGTAGGATGCTTAACCATTGATCAACATAGAGAGATACCTCAGCTCATACCATGAAGGTCATTGTCATCAACAGTTGACTTGGATCGTAAGAACACTCGTGGTACCTGATCTTCGTTCCCAATAATCACCACAGAGTCAGGGGAGGAAGGTGGTGAAGGCGTTCGAGGAACTCCGCCAAGAAAGGCATGGTCGCCTTGGAAGATATTTGTTTGAGTGATACCATTGGAAGCGAGGGAAGTATCGGAAGGCTCTGAACTCAGAAGCGACTGCGATTGATCATGGGAATGGCGTAACGTCTCTAAAGTTTCCGGCATAGACACGAGACGTCCAGTTGGTTGTGCGATTCTAAAAGGCGGCGAAGTCTCCGGGAGGGACATAATTCTATCATTGGTAGAAGCAAGATGGTAGGGCCTGCCACAACCCAAATGGCTATATATCATTGCACGCTGACTGTTTATGGTGTGACGCTGGGGAATATGACGCGAGCGGTCGGAAAGAGATGCATCAGAGTCGATATATGCGCCAGAACAATCAGAAAAACGCGAAGAACAGAAATCTGACGATTGAGAATCGTCTAAGGCTCTTTGTATGCACGGTGTATCAGAGCATGGAAGGGTAAAAGGACTCTTGTCGACACGAGAACCAGTCTGTACACTTTTGTCGACGTATGTTTTATGGTCTTTCATTGGAAGCGGTAGGAAAAACGAGAAGCTGAGGTGAGAAAAAGGTAAGAGAGAGAGAGCGAGATATCAATATAGGCAACTGACGTACGAACAGATAAGTGAGGAATATATGCGTACAAAAATAGGTTAGACAACTATGATGGCACTTTTTCCGTCTTCTTGAAAAAGCTCGACAGCTTTGCCATTCCATTGACGTTCACTTTTTTCAGCGACTCTACGCCCTGAGAAGCCTTAGATGCTTTTCGCTTCTTGTCTCCAGCTGCTGTCTTAGCCGATTTGGACTTGCTAGTCTCTGGAAGAGTAGTTGCCTCCACAACAGCAGCTTTCAAAAAGGTATCGAGTTGCATAAAGCTGTTCAGGAGTCATAAGCATTCACCCAGGCGTGACAATTTACTTTCACTGACTCAAACGATGCGTAAAGAAGAGCACGAGTGTCAGGGGAAAGGTAATGACCGACAAGGTCGCATGCTGCCTTCAGCTGACCAGCTGAGTGGTGTGAGGAAAGTATTCCTTCAAACAATAGAATATAGTTACCTTTAAGTAATTCTTCATTTCCATCTTCCATTAAACCATCCTTTGCCAAATCCCGAATAATGCTTCTTGAAATTTCCAGTGTCTTGGGCTCAGAAAGACGCAGGACCTTGGAGCGCAAGTATTTCAGCGTTCGTTCCTGTGAGTATCGATATACTGTAATGTCTTCAGTAATTTCTGTATTGGCAGGCAGAGAATTGTGAGCCACTGTGTTCTTGCTACTCACCACCTGCGTTACTGACCTTTCACATCACAGACATTTTTGAGAGCATTCCTTGTGCATTTCAACTGCGTAAAGAGCAAGACATCTTCACTCAGCACATGTCCCTCTTGCCTTGTTTGATATTGTTCCTGTATCACGATCGCTGCTTCTTCTAGAATATCGTCTGCAGGTCTGAATTGACCAGATGAACCATTGGTCTGTGACATGACGTTCGAGAGGCAATTTGGAACCACTTTCGCTAACAAGACTTACTGATTGAGTACAAATCAAGATGGGCAAGAGTAGGAAGACGGGATCCACAGGAGTCATGAGCACCAATCTTCCGTCTGTAAGTAGATAATTGATGTCAGAGACCTCCTTAGTCGTCATAAGATGAATTATTCACCAGAGATAACTTCATCTTCTATGAACCAAGATCTTGAATCTACGGGGTTTACCTTCTGGATTTCTAGGACCTGACTTGATATTCCCCCTGCATTATCTTTAGCTTCTACAGGCAAAAAAAGGGTCGGGGATCCTGCCAGGAAATCAGGTCAAAAGATAGTGACATTCAACAAGGTTATAAACCTGTTCTTGGGTGTGGGAGCCGGATGAAAGGAACTTGGTGGTCATGTGTAGACAACGTTTGGACTGCTTCTACAAAATTGTCAGGAATGGATACAGATCACGAGTAGCACCAATGACCTGTGGGTAAAACGCAGACACGAGTAGACATCCTTGGAACGAACAAAAACGATGCTTTAACGATGCTTTCCTCGTAAACCAGTCAATCAATGACCACACTGTTGTGAAATATTTGGACACTTGTCATTCTATACATTCTATAATATCAGACTAAGTAAAAATATATAGTAGCCATTCTATCCTAAAGCAAATCTAAAGTAGCGACTGGGCCTCCAACAAGCAAAGAATACTGTGTACAATCTCGGGCACAGTCTGCTTCGTGGTATCGACAGTAATTTGGGAATTCGTGGGCGTCTCGTAAATATCGTTAACGCCACTAAACCCATTAATTTCTCCTCTCCGTGCCTTAGCAAACAGGCCTTTCCTATCCGTCTTCTCACAATGTTCTAGTGGTGTAGCAACATGGATCAAGAAGAAGTTGGCACCAGAGCCACCGGTTTGAAGGATAGTCTCACGGGCGGCTTCACGACCGGCTTCGTGGGGAGCGATGGGAGCAGCAATGACAGCGGCACCAGCTCTTGTCAGCTCAGCTGCGACGAAAGCAATGCGTTGCAAGTTCTTGAAGCGGTCTTCTCGTGTATAACTGAGCTCTTTTATAAAAATGAGTCCCTGAATTTTCGAAAAGATGGAATAGTGGTTCACCTGCTGATAGTTCCTGACGGACGGTCTCACCGAGAAGTAAACTCACACTTCTGCCGCCCTGCTCATAGAGAGAGACTTGAAGCGCTTTGGCAATCTTGTCCTTTCCAGAGTTATGTAGACCAGTGAGGAGAAGGACAAAACCCTGCTTGTTCCTCGGGGGATAGCTTTCGCGGAGAACTTTAACAACAGCTCTGGAAAACGATATCAGAATCAAAAAGCAGGTGCATTAGCGTAACACCTACTCGTAACTGAACCAGTCTGGGATAGGAGCACCAGTACGTAGACGTCTTCGAAGCTCAGTGCCGGAGATATCAAGAGTTTGAACGCCTTTAGGGACTTCGTCAATTGGCTGGTATTCGTCCGTAGAAGGTAGATAAGTCATTTGTTGGAAAGGAACCATCTCAATCTGAAGTTCGTCCTGATATCTGCTGACCAAATCCTGAGCATCGTAAGGACCATAGAAGTCCTTTCCATCCGAATTCTTTCCAGGTCCAGCATGGTCACGGCCGACAATAATATGAGTCGCTCCAAAGTTTTTTCGAATGATGGCATGCCATACGGCTTCACGAGGGCCGGCCATACGCATAGCAAGAGGTAGGAGTGCGAGATGTCCCATGCCATTAGGGTATTTTTGCATGATAGCCTCGTATACACGAACGCGGGTATAATGATCAACATCACCAGGCTTTGTAAGACCAACGACAGGCTGAATGAGGACATTCTAGAGAGCTTTCAGAAATATAGGCGCTTGTGAATAGGGTGATACTCACAGCTCGGTGTTTGCGCGCTGCCCGAACGGTCAGTTCTCGATGGGCACGATGCATAGGATTTCTCGTCTGGAAGGCAACCACACGGCGCCATGCGAGTTTTTGGAAATGAGTGCGGAGTTCAGCAGGGGTATCTGGTGAAGCATAAAACGAGACTGAAGATAACAAAGAATCCGGACATACATCGAAGTGCAACATAGTCAACATGCACGGGAGGCTGGATCACTTGGACCTTGCCACCCACATAGTATTCTTTGACATGCTTGCGGAGATAGATTACAGAGGGGTGCGCTGGGTCGTCTGCCCCGAATACTTTTATAGCTTCATTGACCTGATCGGGTCTATAAAGATCATCAACTATCGTAATGTCAATGCTAGATAACACCTCAGTAACGTCATCACAAACCAGTGATAATAGCAAGCGCTTCGTCGTCTCGCGGATCACGCAAGGCGAGACGAACACCCGGGGCAATAGATAGTCTCTCAATATCTTCTCTTGAGACATCGAGGGTTATAGGCATGGAAAAGAGCGTGCCGTCTGCAAGTCGGAGGTTTTCAACAACACTGTCCAAAAATGTTGATTAAATTTCTCAATCCCTTTGTATGAAAGAACTTACTTGTTGAAATCGGCCTCGTTCATGAAGCCCTCCAGAGGGCTGAACCCTCCATTGATAATGAGCTCAAGGTCGCATAATTGCCGCTGAATCAAAAAAAGCGTTAGAATATTCGGGTATGATAAATTAAGCTCTCTATAGTTCTTACTTCGCTCAAAACGATTTCTGGGAGAGAAAGCGACTCATCCCTTAGTTCATGGGCAATAGAGGCATCACGAGCAGTAAGGTCCTAACAGATCCTGTCAGGAGGTATGTCTTTGTTAGATAGTTGTTGAAGGCACCTTGAGGATACCACCATGAGGAGCATTTACCATCGTCAGAGCGTTTAAAGTGTAAGTGTACGTGTAGAGAACCGTCAAAACCAATCTGAAATATTTATGCCATGCAGAATTTAACCGAAGTCACCAAAGAATGGTTCACAATCACGCAATCGTCGGGAATACCTTCCTAAGCCTCTCAAGCCTTGGTAATCAGATCGGTAATCAGATCCCACGACGGCCGCGTTAGTTTAATTCCGACATGAGAAACTAGTTTTCAGGATAAAACAAACCGCGACCGCTCCTGGTCAACTTATTAGAAAAAATCCCAGTCAAAAGTCACAGAACAGTATGAACCAAAATCCAACCCGAAACCCATCAGTATTAAATATATCTAACTTACATATGATAAAAATACAGTGGAATACAATGGAATACCAAAGAATAGAGATACTAATGCTCCCATGGCGGTCCGCTTATGTCGGTCCGAACACAAGATTCACCGGACCTAAGGAGGAGGAAATTTCCACACGGCTCTGCCCTATCGGCAAAGCCGGTTTTTGACCCCAACCCACCCAACCAGAGGCGGAGGTGCTGGAATTAGAACGTTGATCGAAGGACAACGTCCGTTGTCGACCTGAACCATAAAGATCATCGTACTTGCGATTCTCGTTACCCTTTACTACCGATACGTTGTTTAACTTCGTCTGGGCCAAAAAAGTACCTTCAAACTTCTGGTCCATGACGACTGTGGTGTTTGCGATATTATTCTGGACCGTGAAGTATATGGGAAGGGGAGGTGTCAATAGATCATTGCTGACCCTAAGATTGACTTCCGCATTGAAGTTTGTTACTTTCCCAGCAAATTGAGGTGTACTTGAAGATCCACCCGGCGAGACAAGTGTTACTTGAGCATTGATGTCACTGTCAGGGTCACGTCAGAATCCATTTTCTTTGGGGAGGTGAGACTATAAGCATACCAAGCACCAGTATCCAACGAGAGCTGGGTCGGAGACATACGACTCGGTGATTTAAGAAGTGTGATTGAAGCATTGATAGCACTATTGAGATGTGATGAGTGCTTTTTCATGAAATTTGTAGAACCATGTACCCTCTGACTGTATCGATTATCAGTGATTCCGAAGCGTTGTATGTGCCACTGATGTTTCCCAATATATTCTTGACCGAAATACATGACGCCCGGATATTCTGTGCACCAGTAAGCTGATTGATAATCAAATTCACACAAGCCATACTGTTATGTCGATTGGCTGAGCAGCACCCTCGATGTAGACTCTTTGGAATTCAATATGTGACAAATCCTTGAAGAAGTGGCGAAACGCTGGCAAGTAAACATTAAAATTTGATATGGAGTCCTTATTTTTGAGCGTTGGAAAAGCCACATGGATATCCACGGAGATCGAGTCCATACTCGAGACATGATTGGGTATCTGGAATGTATCAGTTAATAATTTTGGAAAGTCGATGAAAGACATACAAAGATTTCCAGACCATGATCTTCACCATCGTTATCATAACAGATCAGAGTCGAATTCCGGAGTCCCAGAGAGGTCGTTCGCAAGTTTACAGTCATATGAACGTTGTTGTCCGAGATGTTGGGGTCGTATTCAGCTGTGAATGTGCCCATAACGTTCTTGGAGACATGGGTAGCATTGGAGCGTATGGACACATTCCCCGTGGCTGGTATTTGTCTTTCAAGTCTACAAAGACAACAATCAGGATAGAAATGATGGTTTTGCGGTTGACATACATTGCGCTGAAGGACCTTATTGAATGCACGGAAGTTGTGTTGGTCCATATGTTACACGACTGGTTGTCTTGATGGCGAATAGCCCCTGTGACCAAGGAAAGATCGATTTGATTTACTAACAAGTTGGATTCATTCCACGGGTCAGGATCACTAGTTTTCTTCATTTTCTGAGGATGACAAGATAGAAATATTTCAATAAAGTCGACGCTCCTGAATAAGTACTCACTTTCACAATGATCGGCACACCGATTACAGTCGTTAACAGTGCATAGGTCAGAAGTGAAAACAGAATCGCTCTCCACAGCTTGGTTTGATGCCAGACTTTCGTGTTCTTGCTAATGAGCATACGACTGTACTGCGCCTCAGATGCTTCATAATCGGGGAGAGTTGACAACGAGCGCCGGCGCCGAGCAACACGGTCGGGAGGGCGGATGGAGAGACCACTATACGAATCTTGCTTTTCATGGTCTTCGTTGACAATTATCATAACTCCAAAAACATGAGGGAGGGCGTGTTGAGGGAAATCGAGCCTGCTCAAGGCAGGAGAGAGAAACAGTAGAGAGGTGGAGCGCCACCTTCTCTCCCATGTTGACACTCTGCCTAAACAACCAGTCGCACACAACGTGACATCCCTGCTTCTTAGTCATCAATATCAGCTTATATACTCCTATCCAGTCAAAAAAAACTCCATTAGATTGTAAATAATGTTCAGATATGACCATAACATTCAGAAAGCTGAACAAAGAGTGCGATCCCCAACTTTGTAAATGACCCAACAGAGACTCTAATTACAGACTCAGAGTCACATCACATCACGAGGATAGGGGCGTGGGCTGAAATCAAACTAAGGGCTCGGCCTATTCCGACGCCGCTAAAACTCATCACGGTGTCGACGTACCCTGGTCGACTTCTCCGTTTCATCGATAATCTTCTGTGACTCGTGTTTGTCCAGTCCCTGCCATTCGGAGCGGAAGCTATCCACAGCTTTGAGACTCTCACTGAAGCGAAAAATGGTATTGAACAAGGCGACTACTTCAGACCGATGCAGAAAATCTGGATTTGTACTAGGACTTGTAGATGTTCAACTCATCACGAAGGGAAGTCATGATGTCACTTACTTCAATGCTTTCTCGTCCAGTTCGAAGAGTATCTTGAGAGCGGTCGCGAGTCCAGTTGTTTGAATTTTCCCCCAGAGCCTGCACTTATCGCAACCAACACAATCCATAATTCGAGTTACATTTCGGAAATGTGCTTTGAACTCCTCTTTCAAAACCTAAAATTACCAGTAAGATCAGAAATCAGGTGGGTATGAGAACTAACGTTGGCATTTTCACCCCTAAAGAGAACCGTCTCATCAAATTTACCCGTATCCTTCGCAATTGTCAGAACCTTTCCCAGACGGTCCCAGGTTTCGGCATCATCGTTGTGTTTTCCGGTGGAACAGTAGTCGAAGGCCGAGAGATACGGCCCAAGGCGATGGACTGCCCGTAAAAGAAGAATAGTGTTGAAATAGATATATTGAAGACGCTCTGGGTGAGACGCTACGCGATTGATGAAGCAGTTCAGATTAGAATCCTGGCAAAGCAGCTCAAAACACGGAACAGAGTAGCCAACGATCAAAACTCACCCATGTCCCCGTGGTTTGATTGAGGTATTCATAACATATATGAGTCGATATCGAGGCATGAAGGCCTGCATAACCAACTGATTGAGGACGGAGTCATGCTCATAAGCGAAAAAGGTATACCAGATATCATTTTGTAATATACTCGTTTTTCGAGGCACTGAGCAGGGGAATCCACCCCATCATCATGGAGAACTTCAATCATGGTATCTGGGAGCGTCACGGGGGCAGGAGATTTCCCTGTCATGAGGCTCAGTTCCGACAAACCAAAACAGTTTTCCTCGTAGATAGACCTCCAAACACGTCGAGCATCATGACCAGAATATCCTGTGTATCTTTCTGGAACTAGCTGCAGGTCGAAATAATCGCCCTCTTCTTTCAATCAGAAGGTGAAGCCCTGGATTCAACAGAGACATACCTGTATTGTCATCTAGAAAGCAGTAGTCTGAATCACGGTAATAGCAACCAGGAAGTTCATGTCGCTGAAAAAGCTAAGTATAAGCGCCAAGCCAAGAGCAATAGAGCGGGCGCGGAAACCCACTTTATCAATTGACGCAGGGTCCACTTTGCTCAAAGCTGCTGCCCTCCATTTTTCCGGGATATCGCTCTAAGCCCATCAAGCCTCTGATAAGGAAGGGGAAATTGTCATGACTAACCTCATCCACAGTAGTGATAGCACAACCTGGATTATTACAAGAGCCATGGTCATCCCAGTATGGACATTGCCGATACAAGTCAACCTGGAGACGGACTGAGCGGAATGAACAGGGATGGCGGGAGTGAACATACCTGGAAGTAGCGAAAGAAAGGCATGCGAACAAGGTCGGAGAGATTATTAAATAGCTGATCATTGACACTTTCTATCGTTTCATAATCACAAAGAGTTGTTTCTATCGGTCCAGTCAACTACATCAAAGGGTAGTGTGACATATTCCATGAAAGAGAAGCTCATTGGCTTACGACAGCATTTTTACAGGAGGCATGCCTGACTGGCTGGTGTTCAAGAACAGTTTGAACTTGGTCCTTCCTGACCAAGGTATCCGAAAGAAATGAAGTGAATGACTTGTCGGCATACGATAATCCAGCATGGAGCAGGGTGAATTGAAGAAATAAGGCAACAGGCGAGAGGCGTGGCCTCGAGACAATTTCAAAAAGGTGCATCAATAAAAGCGATAAAATTACAGCATGAGGACGGGATGGCAAGCTTCCACGTTGCCCTGAAATTTAGAAAGAGGTGTCCACGTGATATCAAAGACCGCGTCTTTGTTTCGTGCGGTGGAAGACCAAGGCAAGTACCAGTACCTCTTTATAGTATGACCAGCGTATATCAATGAGTCTGGAAGTGGCGGAAGGCAGGGGCAGTAGTGGGTGGCAATGGACGATAGTTGCCAGCGACAGGGATGGTCAAAATCAGAACAGAGGGTAGTA
>Ga0153947_1000167_pt1 | contig 30906 bp, 36 predicted proteins | sample TSNJ031MetaG_FD_104697 | JGI IMG/M metagenome (GOLD analysis project Ga0153947, IMG submission 104697) | Attine ant fungus gardens microbial communities from New Jersey, USA - TSNJ031 MetaG | ecosystem: Host-associated > Fungi > Mycelium > Unclassified | place: USA: New Jersey, Wharton State... | reverse complement strand
TCGTCGTACTCATTATGACACCCTTCAGAACTCCCCGGGATTCTGGGCATCACATCAACACCTATTTTCTTTCCTTTTGAACTCCATGATCCCGACGTAACATGAGTCCTAGTCCTTCCTCTGATCGCTCTTGGGCCTGCACGCGAATGAGGACCGGGGAATGGGGGACTTAGGTTGAGTGGTGGGATCATAGGTGGATCAAATGTAGAGACGACTGTATTCGAAGACGAAAGCGGATTCTGCGAGTGGGAACCGCCACTATCATTCCAAGAGCCTATGAGAGTTGGTGTACCCGAACGAGAGAATGATTGTTGTTGCGACTGCAGCTCTTGTTCATGTCTTGTAACCGAAGTTGCAACAGAACGAAGAGGTCTTTCAAGGTTTACGGCTACTTCAGGACATGCAACTTGTCCAGTCATATTCACAACCGTCTTTGTGTTGGTCAAATTGGGACCAGTAACTGTACTGACACTGTTATTCCTCCCTCTTGACGAGGTCTGTGAGGCAGTACGGTTCAGTGTACGATTGATAAAGGGCGAAGAATATGTCGGAGAGGGACCTACGAAGGACAACAAATGATGAATTATTTATGAATAATGGCAAGGAAGGCTTACGAGAAACATCAGGTGTAGCGCTCCTGATTGTGCCACCAGTCGAAATGGGAGAAGGTACCACTGCATTCGGACTAACCTCTGAACCATCAGGAGAGGCAGAGGCACTCGTTGGTGTTGCGTATTGTGATGAAAGCGATCCCGCATCCACCTGGAATGCTGTTGCTGTCCGAGAGCCCAAGCCTCCACCACTCCAACCGAACATTCCATTTGAGGGGCCAGCCCCAGTGTTGGGTCCATTGAAAATTGTCCCACTAGACTGTCTTCTTGAGGACCCAACAACACTTGCATGATGTGTACATCCGTTCCGATCTTCGCTACCAGCACTTACATTTATACTCGGTCCACTTCCAACACTCTCACTCCTTCTACCGCCTGCATTCCAATTTTTACCATTGATACTCATTGCGCCAGGTGATGGAGAACCTGCAAGTATCTCTGACCCTGCTTTCTTAAGCGACTGGTAATCTGCTGAAGTACTTGTAGGAGATGCTTCGGCGATAGGCGAAAGTTGTTTGATTTGATGAGGGTAAAACAAATGAGGTTGACGGTGTTGCTGCTGAGAAATATGATGCATGAAGGACTGATTCTGATGCTGTGTACTATGGGGCGTGTATTGTGGTTGAATGTTGGTTTGAAGGCGAAGGTTGGCTCTAGGTGTGGGATAGTGAAAATATTGGTGTTTCATTTGTATCTGCGGATATTGTTGCTGTTGCTGTTGCTGTTCAAAGGAAAGATGACGAGGAGGTATCGAATCCATTCGTACAACCTCAGAAGCCGATGAAACTGGAGATGCATGTGCTCCTTGCAAGTACGGTTCGTCACTGTAAGAAGAAAATTCGCCTGATACGGATCCTATCCTTCTCCTTCCAAAACTTCCCATTGGTTTGTTATCCTCTATTCCGGCGAGAGTCGAATCATCCCATCCAGCAGTCGCATATACAATGGACCCGCCTTCACCAGCACTTCCAGACCCTGACCTGACAACTGAACCTGACAGGGAGCTGGGCGAGGATCGAGGAATTGGTTGGCTTATGGACAGGAACTGACGTGATCCTCTTCTAGTTCCTGTGGATCCTTGGTGCGATTCGGCCTCGTTGTGCTGTGAAGGTACAAGAGCGATTTGAGACTCCGAAGCAGGTTTACGTTTCCATCCGAAGAACGTATCAAGCATTGCGCACTGCGACCGTTTGAAAAAAACAGGTTGAAGGTGAGAAACAAGTTTAAAGGAGCTCGTCCGTTCGACGTACTGAAAGTACAAGAAGTTGGGAGAGATAAAGGAAGAGAGAGGATGCCTCAAGGCTTTATTTACATGCTGCGTTCGCCGAGTGGCCAATATGCGCCGGCCATGCTGGCAAGATGTCCTATCTCTTCAGAGCTTTCCCTGTCGACAAAACATAGTCATAGCCACGATCTATACTTCATAAGCGGCTCAATTGAGGAGGTTTCTTTTGCTCCATGGAAGATCAACTAAGAACTTTCGATGGTGCATCGTCTATTTTGATGTTCATTTGCTGCTTCTCGGTCAGATATACACATACGTACAAAAAATGCGGGCTATGCATGTTGCATGATCCAAAGGCCCCTGTAAAGCGTGCATTTTACTGCAAGAGACCTGGCCCAGCGAGCGTTAAGCGAGTCCGAAAATTGCACGTCTTGAGCCTTCCTGCCGAGTTGAGCATTGAAGTCAATGCTATTATTTCGGGGACTTGGTTTCGTTGAACCTCAAAATGAGCGTCCCAAGTGCCAGATTAATGGAAGATCAATCTAGTAAAGCTAAACGTCAGAAGTCTAGTATGACAGCATGAGTTTTGGGGAGAACGTGGCTAACATGAGGCAGCAAACGACTTTTCCTGCGTGCTCGGCCTCAACAGCAGCCTCAACATACTGCTTTTGTTTCAAATTTTTGGAAAACCAAGTTTGTACGCGTGGACATGAGCACATTCTGTATAGATGTCCGATATATACTTACAGATAATGGGGAGAGGGAAATTGTGAAGACTGCGTTGATTTTGATGAAAAAGATGTGCCCTTTTTTGCTTGTTTTACAACCCTAGTTGAAGATGTTCTCAATTTCAGATCTCTGGGATCATTGTAGGAAGACACATGAAAGAAGGTAGGTCCTTAGGTTCCGTTACACTTAGGTAACTCGCGGCGGCACGACCAACCACATCCGCATCAGCGGATCAGATTCCGGTATCTACATTTTACAATTATCCCACTTCGTCACTTCCTGATTAAGTAGGTCTGAATTCTCATGTATGTATATTTGTATATTCTCTACCATCTTTCCCTTAATCGTCTGAGATACTTATTGCTCATTACCCAATACCAAAGGTGATCTTATATTTCTTTCAGATTTATATGGATCAGTACAGTATGTCACTTTCGATCGTGCAATTTTTTGGAATATAATAACCCATGTAGATATCTTGCTATTGCATGACGCACTCCTGAAGGCACGACAGGGTCCCACCTGATAATGCATATGAAATAACACCTGAAAGAATGGGGAACCGAAGAACCTCTTTAACATAAGTATAAGATTTAGTATATCCGTGACTTTTGGGAGTCAATTAGCACTAACAAGTCAACTTCTCCTGAGCTTGGAGTTGCCCGTCAAGATGCAGCAACATGGCCAGAATGAATGTCATATCAGAAGCCACAGTGGTTTTGGTTGCAGCTGAACAGCTTATCTGTGCATGGCCTGAAAAGACCCAAGCTTGAGTTTGACTTCATTCTAGAAAGTTTGAAATAAAGGACAATGAAAATGTTCCATTTTTCTACTTTACAATTAGGATGAAAGAAGAATTATTCTGAAAAATGTCAATAATCTGCATCACTACTTGAGGGCTTGTTTAGAATTCAATTGAGGTGCTTACTTATCTTGGTTTCTGTTTGAATCCTGGACCTGGTATCCACTCTGGACCATATTTCGACTAGGATAATTTTCAGTAGCTGTGGCTTCTGCAAGATAAAAATGTCCTCCGCAGAAATGAATGAGGGGGTTGCGCCATCATGAACAGGTAGTAGTTAATATGATTCCGCCATTGCTGCATTAACGCTTGATTTACTATCAGCACCCACTTACAGCATGAATGAGCCAAGAAGAGTCAGATAGACCCTTGATCCATTAATTCAATGAAATCCCCAGTAAAGTATTTAGAACTTGGTAAATTAAGCTACATGACTTCTATCTTCCAGTAAATGTATGGGTCAGTCCTTAATAACTCATCTACTTTGTTTTACATGTTATTCTCTTATCCTCTCTATCATTGACACGATTGATTTATTATCAAAATTTTCATCTATTGAATAAAGTATATATCTCAAATTGCTCCACTACCTATGTACTTTTTCTGATACTCTCTCTATTCATAGGATATTTTGAAACTAAACGTATACTATCAAAACATAACGTTTCAGTAATTTTTTTCATTCCATCTCAACCTTGCTATTCACAGGATGGTTCAATTTTCATGATCTCGACCATACCAAGTTGGATGGGTGATTGTTACAAAAAAAAATTACCGGAGACATCAGATGAAACATGTAGCCAACCTGTTCTCCATGATCTCTGATGCCATCACTTACCTCGTATTCTCCAGCGGTCTATGCTCGATTTTCCGCAGAATCTGATTCTGCACAACTAACAACAAACCATATAGCGTTTCAATTCGCTAAGGAAATTTTTTTAATTTCAGCTGGCCAGACTAATTGATTCAAGACTTACAGGAACAGGCACGTCGAGTTCTCGTGCAGTCCTCACGACCTCCCCAAAAATGACTTCTACCTCAATCGGCATTCCTTTCTGGGCATCCAAAAGCATGCTGGGTGTGTGTGTATTCAACGGATCCACATACTGCGACCGGGTCAGTGCCATGAGGTTTTCAGAATATGATGATGGGATGCCGTCTTGTGAATCAGGAAAACCCATCGCGTGACCTGACAGCAGATATTAATCCCTGATGAACATGAAGAAGATGAAACAGGTAGAAAGACCTAGAGTCACTAATTCATCTAGCGTCGCCTTCAAGGAAGGCAGAGTATATTCCTCGATCAGGCTTTTGGTCGTGGGTGATACGAAAGGTTCATACAGCAGGTCAGTTGAGTCTGCTGGAGGAGGACGCCAGGCTGCCGGAAGGCGATAGCTGAGTGAAGACAGCAGCGTATCCAGCGTTAATATCTACTCAATACGCACCCACCTAACGAAACTCACTTAGTCAAAGTAGCCAATGACGAAAAGGCTACATTCCAAAAGTTCTTTTGAAATTTGATTCGGTGAATTTCTGGGACGATAGTGAGGGTGGTGCTTCCTGTCGACAGAATGGTTCCAAGTTCCTGCAATAGCATAGTCTCCTCAGAAGAGTTGATTGTTGTTGTGAGATTTGCATGTCGATACACTCCGATCAGAAGTCGATCCTATGTTGAACATATCTTCAATTCTGGTGATTTCGATGAAACGTATATAACTCACGAAACTGTCGTGCTCCACGACATTCGGACCGAGAAGGTTCGCCAGAATGTACAGGGCAGAGGCGATGATACTTGGAGGTCCTTTGTTAAGCCGTACAAGAGCCTCATGTAAATCCCTTTCCACATTGAGCCCATTCTGGAGTACGACATAGGTAGGTTGGGAGTAGAGATCTGCATATGGAGACGATAGGAGCGGTCTGAGGATTTCTGGTGTCCTTGTAATCTCTGGAATGGCTTTCGTGGTAATGAAGACATAGGAATATGATTGATTCGCAGCATCCGCTACTGATTTACAAACTGTATGTGATGGCAGACAATAAGGCAGTCTAAATAGGAAGGGTTTACACATACGATTATCAGGCATCCAGCCTGTTATTTCACCATACTTCTTGCTGTGAATGGTTAGGCCTTGAGCTGATTCTCGAACTAGATGTTAGTTTCCACATCTCGAGACAGGGTACCTTACATTTTATAGAATCGAAGTTGCTACGGGCGACAACAGTGACACGTGCGAGCCCGCTCTTCTTCAAGATATATGCGTCTATGCGACCGTCAACCAATGACTGGAGGCACACTATCACGAAGTAGTATGAACTGAGCAACGCACATATTGCACCGATTGCACCGCACCCAACGACGAGAACTTCTTTGATCGGAGATGACATCCTCGCTCTTTACCTCTTGCAGCTGCAAAGAAATGATGAAGAATAGGAGGAGGCCTGAGGGAATGATGATCAATGTGATATCGTTCTGTCAATCTCCGCCGGTTCAATCATCCTTGGACTGGGGTATGACTTCGGAACTTGCCATCCATCAGATGTATCACTGCGCGTGATTCAATAATCGATCAAAAATTACATAATCATCTGATAAAGCACTATTAGCACAGTGTATATGTCAGTGTATATGTCAGTGTATATGTCAGTGTATATGTCTGCCATTGTCAAATCAGTCCTCATAATTATCAACAGTCCATTTCACACAAGCTGTGATGCTTACACATCCAACTCAATTCCTAGCTGCAATAACTACTTAGCAATCACAACTGGACAGAATATTCAATGGGCTTTCATTTCACAACAATAGTCGAAAATACAAATCGTTGATTTGAATCTCACTCATTTCATCTAGTACTTCCTGTCATATCTCTCAATTCACAACTTCATTACTGGCTCTTCATTACTGGCTGAAACACAAGGCTTCTGCATGCTGTGGACAATCGCCAAGCTCCGCGAGACGAATCCCATTAGATATGTCTGTGAACAAAGCTATCACTCGTCACGGCCCAGTTCACGATATTTGCCGGATATGAACAGACAAGGCCCGATGGACGACTATAAATTGTCTTCAGTCAATAGTGCTGAAGCGATGGTAACAGGATGTACTGGCAGTAAAAAAACATCTTCGATACCCTCAGGGTGCTTCTGGGCCCGAGCGGACCGCTTGTTCTCTTTCACCTGGATCACACGCAGCCATTCCCATGTGCTGATGTAGCAAATAAAAACGAGGAAGAAAGCTGGTGCTCACAGGCGTAGAATGCAGGAACCCTCTTTCATACTAATTTCTTGACCGACCAAGGCCGTACTCGTAGGACGTGCGTCACACAACAATCACTTGGCAAGCACTATATCTTGGCAGCAGTGGTGGCCCATCATTTAGTTTCGACGTAGTAATCAATTATGGCTTGTCACGACGTTCTCGCAACTCCAGCGCTCCAACAGTTGATTGCGTCCCGATCCGTTGATCATTCATCAAGGACACCCCACTTGCCAATCTAGAGACTGCAGTAGGGAAATATTCCAGGTAGCTGTAACTACAGATCAGAACCATATAACAATACAGAGCTTTAACGATATAAGACAAAAGCAGAGTTGTAGGGAGTAAGATTTGAACATTTCAGACAGACGACAGAAAAAGAGAGAGAGAGAAAGAGAGAGAAAAGGAACAACACAGTAAAGGCTCAAACCGAGTTCAAAAAAATTGAAGCTCGAGTCCATGACAAATATCAGTGAAAACTTCTTTCAACAACACTATGACGCTTTCCGCTCGTTAACTCGTTGGCGATGTTGCCTGTTTCTCAGGTGAACCTCGTAATTAGTTAGAGACTCTCCAGGTCCAGGTGTGTATAACTACAGCTGCAATTGAGACCCTCACAGTGGCATTCACTTAAAGAACACCCACCTTCCCAGGGCAATCCAAGCATCTAATCCGCCAATCAGGCGGGTTGCCACTCGTTCTTCTTAGGATTGCCTCAAATCTATCATCGGGATACTTGGTTCTCATCTCCTGCAAAGCGCCAGTTAACCACGAGGGAACCTGCTGTGAAGCCTTCATTACCCCAACAGTGGACAGCAAGCAGCCACACCTCAGTCAACTCCGAAAACTCCCAACAATTACAAGAAACGCTCGCTCACCACAGTAGCCGCAGGAGGTACAACATCCGCAGTCAAGTTAGAAGCATGTACAGTAGCAACCGGCAATTTCTCATGCCCCCCATTTTCGCTCTTTACCCTAGATATCACCGGTTTCTTGTCTTCTTTCGCTGACGACGCTTCCGTCTTCTCTCGGGGCGTAATAGGCTTCACCGGCCCTTTGGTCTCTCTTGCAACAGCAGCACCAGATGATCTCGGAGTGCCAGATTTAGCACGCACAACTCCATTAAGTTTGACTTTCTGAGCCAAAGGAGGCTCGGATGCACTCGAAGCAGTAGACACGGGTGAAATAGCTCTATCATCATCGTCCTTCATGGATGATGGCGAACGTCGAGAAAGGTTATTCACGTCCCCGTTCTTCGCAGGTGTAGGTGGAGCAGAAACATCTGCAGAGATTGCAGTCGCAGCAGCACCCTGTGCCCTCGCAGCTCTCCTCCTGATCGGCATCTTCGCATCGTCCCTACGCTTATGATACTCAGGATCGGGATTATATTCCACGGGCCGAGGTTTACGATGTCTATGCCAAAACTTGCCTACAAGTCCGATCAACACCCTGCCCTGCACAAAGAAAGATGAAGCAAAAAAAACAGCTTACCACAAAGACCACACTGAGATTTATCACCCAAAGGCCCTTTCCTCCTCCCAACAGCAATGCTCTCTGGACAACCACAGTTCGAACAATGCCAGACTCCATTGATATAATTTGGATGTTGGCCACCCGCAAACTCCCTCTCCTTTGCCTCTCTTTCCAACTCCTTTAGACTCTTCTTCGGTATATACTTCTTCGGTTCAGGTGGGGGCGGTGGCGGTGGAATAGCAGGAGGTGGGTCATTCTCCAACGGTGTCGGCAACTCACTAACATCAACAGCAGTAGACGGTGTCGGAGCTGTAACATGTGCTCTCGGCATTAAAACATCAGCCGGAACAGACGGTGCCTTGAATAAGCCTTTTGATTTTTTCTCCTTCGGTTGCGACATGGGGACACTGGGCATAGGGGTCGGTGTGGGAACAAACGTTGTCCCGTTCTCAGATGCAACCATGTTTGCAATCGTCAACGACGCAGCAGCAGCAGCAGCTCTACGTGACCCAACTGCATTCTGTGCAGCAACAGAAGCTAGAACCGCAGGGTCAAGTTCAGGGAATCCAATAGCTGGTGTTCGGTACGTCCGTGTAGGTTCACGGTCAGGGAGGACAATTCCACGACGTCCGCGTTGATTACGTTTCCTTCTTTTGTTCATTTCCTTTTCGCGCTCTTTTTCGCTTCGCTCGACATCGCTGTCACTTACCGAGTTGAGAAGTGGCGTGTACAGCGAAACTTGATCCATAGGCCTTGCCCCAATCGCGAGGCTCGGAAGGAAAGCTTGCCTAAGCTCTTCATCTTGAATCGGCGTACCATCTGAAGGATGTCCAACGAGGAACAAGGACTTCTGGAACATTTGGATTTGTTCTCGAATGCTATGAGCGATCGCGGTCCTACAAAGATCAAGCAGTGGTAAATGAAAAAGCCCAAAAAGGGTAAACAAAGCAGAGTGAAACTAAATACGTACTTAAACTCTCCTCCCAACCCCAAATCCTGTGCATACAGCTCCGAGAACTCTTCAGGCGTAACGGACTCGTTCTCCAGATCCCACTCAAATTGATCTTCAAGCTTCATAGCGCCAACAATGATTTCCAACTAGAACAAAGAACAAAAAACAAGACGATCAACATTAACACATCACATCAAATGTGTAGTAGACGAACCTTGATAAGAATCCTCATTTCCTCGTGCATCAACTCCTCATCTAGTTTAATCTCATCAATCGCCATGGGCCTTCCAAACTCCTCTTCATCCATCGACACATCAAACGTCACGCTATTCTTCTCCTCTTCTTCCATCTTCACCACCGCACCACCACTTCCAGCCAAACGACTTCCAGCCAAACCACCTTCAACGGATAACCCGTTATTCGAAGGATTGTTAAAGTCTAATTTTCGTTTCTTTCTCGAACCCCTCGACATACTCCTGATAGTGCGCTTGGGTCCATTGACACGCGTCTTCCACGTCTCCCACCATTTTTCTTGGCCATCAACCAAATGTCCTTGTTGCATAGGCACCTCACTCTTCAAGTCCATGACCAACTCACCCGAGTCCTGATCATAATTAAATGAATGGGCTTTAAAGTCACTGAGTTGTTCTTGAATGGACTTGACGATAACAGAGTGATAGGCGGGTGCCAGACCGTAGTCATCGACTATGGACTGTGCAAATGTTTCAGGAGTTACGACAGGATCTGATCGACGTCAATGATGACAGTGGCGATGACGACAAAAACCGATAAAGCACGGGTAAACAACCGAAGAAGCATGTGGCAAGATATAAAATCAAACATAAGTTACTGCATCACTTATTCATCAAAGAAACCACTTACCATTCAAATTCCAAACAAATGTGTCCTTCATTTTATGATGTTCAACATCAAAGTCTAACCGTATCGGCACAAGCTGCTCAGGTCTTTCCGCTTCCTCTACTTCCAGCTTCCTAGGCCTGTCATGGAAAGAAAATCAGTTCACAACCAGGACTAGTAAACGTGACACGTACAGTCTTAGTCCTTCTCTCTGTCTCTTCCTTCTTTCCCTTCCCTCCTTCTCTTTCCCCCTCCTCAGAGGAAATCTGATATCGAACATTTCCCTCCCTCTCCTCCATCTATTCACATCTACACTCTGCGCTCCTTTCTCCCACCAGCATCCATTACTCCCGCCAAACATCCCACTTATTTCCCCTGTCATCCTCTCTTTCATCTTCCTCAAAGTACCTTCATAATCCCTATCTACCTTCATCCAGCCTTGAATCTCGTGTATCTCCTCTTCAGATATTGGAGGTACGAGTTTGACGTAGTCAGCAAGCGGTACAGGCGTGATTTGAGTCGTCGCAGGATTGAGTTGGACACTTTTCGGAAGTAGAGGTGGTTGGCCTGGCGCAATAGATCCAGCAGATCCAACAGATGCAGAGGAACGATGATCATTGGAAGACAGCGAAGAGCCAGAGGACGAGGGATCAACACTCCCAGTCGCAGGGATCATGTTCCCACCTCCCAATATAGAAGGGGACGGTACACAACCCGAATTCGGAGATCCTCCTACACCTCCAGGAACAGGCGTCCTAGTGACAGGGCTAGTAAAGTTCGTACCAGGTATAATAGGAGGTACATTCGATCTCATCGATGACACACCTGGCGGTATCGATCCTTGTCGTGCCTGTTGCCGTTGCTGTTGCTGTTGCTGGGTGAGCACCTGAGCATGGTTTATCGGTGGTCCTGAAACAGGAACACCGGAACCTAGAGCATCCCCAGCTATCCCAGCACCTACACTTCTCTGTCTCATAGACGTTTGCGGTGCTCCTACATTCACATTCATACCGAAGTTCACTCCACCAGCCATTGTCATGTCATTCGAGGTACCTTGCGGTCTTGGACTCTGACTTGATCCTGCTTGCTGGTGATTACCAAGCATACCATTCATCCCAGCTGCAGCACTAGGATCACTGGATCCACCTTCACTACTAGCACCAGACGAGCCTGGCATCGACAACCTATTCGGCATAATTGAAGGTGGACCCATCGCATTCATGTTCATTTGCCCAGCTCCACCTATATGCGGTGAATCGGTCTTTCTCTTGCTGCCTCGATATGGCGAATCAGATATATTTCCAGACATCGGTGGAGGTGAACCTTGCATTCTACCACCAACACCAACATTTCCAGGGAAATTGGCACCGAAGGGCGGGATGGCTTGACTTTGTTGAGCTTGCTGCATCATTTGCGCATATTGCTGTAGTTGCGGATGCTGCTGAGCGACATTCTGTTGCTGCATCATCGTAGCTGGATTCTGGTTTTGTGGCACCGTAGGAGGATTTATCTGGGAAAAGGAGCTAAACTGTCCCTGCTGCGGCCCTGGATGCAGTTGTTTCTGATTGAACGGAGGCTGTAGTTGTTGGGACACAGATGGATACTGGCTCAGACCTATATTACCAGACTGTGACAGAGACATCTGTTGTTGAGACTTAAGATAACCATTGACACCGAAAGCCTGCTATTATGGAAATTGTAGGAGAAATTGATAAATAAAAGTCAACAGACATGAATCGAAAAGAGCACACCTGTGGTTCGCTACCTATGCGACTAGGTGGTCGAACGCCTGGACTCTGCGCATTTGCACTTCCACTGGCACTAACGGGCGATTGGTGGCTCAATGCAGTTCCTGGCCTCGAAATTTGCTGACCGATGACACCAGATTGTGTAATCGATGGACGAGTACCAGGCGGGCCGTGGCTGGGATGGATGGGAGTTTGTGGCATGCCTTGAGCAGTAGGCGGCCTCGTCTGCTGTCCACCAGGTCCGTGTCGTTGATCCTGGGCGGTCGGAGGTCGCTGCATCTGTGCCATTCCCATAGACAGATTTCCAGAGACAGGATTAGGGGTCTGCGGCGTGGATCCAGGAACGGAGACTCCACGATGACCTTGGGCAGTAGGAGGTCGGTGAATTTGCGCTCCCTGAGCGGTCGGTGGTCGTTGCTGACCCTGAGCAGTTGGAGGCCGTTGCTGACCTTGGGCCATAAGTTGTCGTTGTTGTTGTCCCTGGGAGGTAGGTGGGCGAACTGGAACGCTTATTGGGCCGCTCTGCGACTGTGGAAGAGCGGGTGGTGGCATCATCTGCTGATGCTGATTTGAGTTCGAGTTGTTCGCGAACTGCATAGGAAAGAACTTCATCCACGCTTGTTGTTTGTCTTGCTGGCTAAGGCCATTGAACTGCTCACGGGTAAGACCGAGAGCGGCTTGAAGCATCTGCTGCTGGGTCATCATCGAGTGTTGTTGAGGTTGTTGCTGATGTAGCTGGATCGGGGCTTGATGACCCTGTTGTAAGGAAGGAAGCTGCTGGGACTGTGCCATTGGATTGAATCCAGGGTTACTGGACTGGGAAAACGCGGCAGGGTTGATACCCCCAGAATTTATACTGGCCATGGGATTCATGGCCATCACGGCGGGGTTCATTGCCATCAAGTTCATGTTCATACCACCAGCCATACCAGCCATGGCACCATTCATCATACCGTGCTGTTGTTGCTGCTGCTGCTGCTGCTGGAGAAGCTGAGTAGGATTTACGCTGCTAGGGTTCATTGCCATGCCCATATTCATGGCTACTCCACCAGCACCCATAAGTTGGGCAGGATTGACAGCACCACCAAAGACGTTTTGAGAGAACTTTTGCTGTTGTTGCTGCTGGGGAGGGAGAGGCCCATTCTGAAAACTGGCCGCAAGCATGGCAGGGTTGATGCCTGTTGGGTTGGAGCCCGAACCGGGGCCAAAAGACTGAGAGGCATATAGATTTGGATTGCTCATAGTTTTGGATCTGCACTGCAAATCAGATCACTTTGTGAGAAAAATTGCACAGGAGGAAGTAAAATTAAACTAAACGGACATAAACCAAATTCGAGCATCAAGAGTGGGAGATGACGTACCGAGAGAAGGTTGGGGACGACAGAGCTACGTTGGAAAAGATGAGCTAGGTGGACGGGCGACACGCGCTGGGACACGTGTCGAGCTGAGGAGAAACAGAAACACGCACCAGAGAGGGGTCCGTGCGCGTCGAGTAGCAGAAGACTATTTAGGGTGGATAGAAGTCACCGGGGGACTCTGCAGGGAAGTTACAGAGGGGTAACTAGAAGAGAGAGTGAGCAGCAGGGCCGGGCGGCGGGGAGCGGAGGAGAGTGTCGGAAGGCGGCAGGGAGCGGACGGGAGGAGGAGGAGGCTTACGGAGCAGGGGCGGGGGGAGGGCGGAGAGCTAGCGAGGACGGGTGAGCGGGAAAAGGACCGGGGCGTGGGACAGAAGACGGCGGAATTCCGGGCGATATTGGGAGTGGAGGGCGGGAGGGGAGCGGAGAATGAATGGGCGGGGATCGGGAAATCGAAAATCAAGTCAGCGTAAATCGATTGTCGCAAGCTCTCAGCTCCTACGCAGACCACCGCTGTAACGCTGTTAGTAAGGTGTACACCTCAACAATAGTCACATTGTCCCTCTGTCACGCGTCACAATCGCACGGTCTCCCCGCCGAGCGAGGGCGGGAGGGGCGGGCATGGGACGGGCCAGCAATGTGCACGGGCCAGCGGAGAACCATTGTGGACCTGTACAAGCCGTGTTGTTTATGTCTGTCGCCCTGCCTCTCTGCCACCCGTGCTACGGCCCAGATCTAGATCTGGATCTCCTCCGGTCTCCCGCTATCCCCTCGCTCTCCGTCCCATGCTCCCTCCCTGCCCAGACCATCCCCCAAGTACATCTTTCCATGGCTTGTGCTCTCCCATGACCTGGCAGACACAGCACACCGCGCCGCCTCCTTTGAGAGTTACAATAGAACATATGCCATCACCTGGCCCCTCTTCTCCCATCACCACGAGAATCATTCTCTCTCCTCTGCCGTCAATTATACACTTGTCCCGGTTCCTCCACTCACGCTGTCACCATTTGTCTCTTATCTCCTGCCGTCCGTTTCCTTGACTGCGCTGTAGACTACTTAAAGAATCTCTTCATCCTGAGTCTCTTCTGAAAGCGAATTCCCCCGATCCTCTGACCCGTTGTTTCCTATTTGCATCACAATCAATTTTTCCATATCCGGCCGTATCAGAAAACCACTTACAAGTACCACCAGAAGTTGTCGACTCGTACGTATGTGAAAAGCTTCACGTACCCTCGTCCTTGACAGGATTCCAATGCCATCGGATCTTTTTGTATATGATCAAAAGCAACTCCTGGGTGCAGAGCGTATGATCCTTCGAGATACAGTTCCAGACCCCATATATGTAGTCTCCGCCACTAGCTGCGAATCCTCTTGTAGCAATTGGTTCTTTTCGGTTCGATGGAATTGCTCCGCTCAATCAATTGGTGTTCAATTTATACAGTCTACGCTTTCAGTCTGATCACCGAATTACCGATGTATCAGATTTCCCGGCCATTCTTAGTATACTTAGCCCTTGTACCTGGCTGTCCTCTTGATCTGTTCGACCACATGTCCTCCATTCGATGACACATTGTCTTGTTCGTAAAAGTCAGGAGCATAAAATCAATCTACCGCGACTCTAGTTACTCGCAGATCCCCGGAAGTAAAAATACATTGCCATTGGCCGATAGTGTTCATCGTAGCCTCGTGACAGTATAACTCCATTGAAAGCCAAGGATCTAACCTTAATCCAATAATTTCAATTGACATTCATCAACGTTTGTCCAGGCTTACGAACACACAGCTCACTGTTCTTGCCTCCTATATGAAAAAGAATTGCATTTCTCTTTTCCCTCCATTCGTCATCATTGAAGAACACTCAAACACAGCAAAAACTTCAATCCTCACGCATCATAATCATTCAGAAAGCCTCCTCAAAGAAAGCTTTCGAGTCAGCCCAGCTTCCAGCTTATCTGACCTTGAATGATCTGCCATCGTGCTAGCGCATAATCAATGCCCCAGACTCTACGATGATCAGTGCTGGTTCCTGTGACTTACGGTCACCACCACTGCGACTGAGGCCCATCAAGCAGAGTAGAGAATTGAAATTCGCGAGGAGTCGGGAAAAGGTCCCTACTTCAACGCCCTTCGTTTTTTTAGCTTTTACTCCGCTGAAAGATCGGAGCATACCATGTGTCCACTCATCTTTCAGTCCACCTATCATTAGTATCAGGGACCATGACTGCGACTTGATGATAATAACGATAGACTCACCTCACAAGACAAATTTAACTCCCTTCAGGAAAACAAGGAATTTTCCCCAGTCACTGCCTAGATACACGATATTTTTCTTCATTCATTGCATAGATACTTTGCGTTTTTCATCTGATGATAGAAAAAAATTTTTACTCAAACACGAATTTAGCGAAAACACCAAATCGTAAACCTATAAATATATATAGCCGCCGATTCGTTTGGCATGAGGCAATGATCAAGCTGCGAAGAGCTACCCAAAACAGACATAACACCATTTCGCGCAATCCAGAGAAATCAGATGGAAGGGGAAAAATTCAACCTACTGAACTGATTTCACAAGGAAGAGCCAGGGCTACACGAGCCATGAGCTTATGTATCCGTAGTCGGCATTAAGGTGCTAAGACACAAGCTACTTACACCATGAGAACTGAAGTGGGGAGCCGAAGGAAGGGGTGTGAAGCTTTCTAGCGAAGCACGAGCTTGTGTATACCGAAAATAATGTGCTGAGTAACGAAGAATGTAGTTGCATACAAATTCGTAACATAAAGCTGACAACTCCTAACTTTGGCCAGGTCTTTCATGACATTGCCTTCTACAAATAGCGTTAATGGTTTGCCGCGGCTTAGTATGGTTCCCGTCTGAGTTTGCGATATATACTCATATCAACCAGAGCTGTCCACCCCCATCAAAAAGGCATCAAAGAACCTAAAAACTTTCCAAAGCACAGACTCAGACTCTATGATCTCCGTTTTTCCTAGGGGAAGGGGACAGGAGTCACTGCATCCATTTTGATGATGTCTGACTATTCGTGTATAACATAGAGACATACTCACTCGTACACCTGAACTGCAAGCCGAATAGACAGGTTAAGTGTATCTAGGTGTCCAGCGGCAACGCCCTATCCGGCCATAACCAAACAACCAAGATTCAAATGAGGGCCCAGATCCAGGATACCCGATTACTTCTATCGCGTCCTCAACTCAACCACGAGCGCATCTTTCATGGCAGAAGATATCAGCTGACTACCCTGATGAATACGACGAGACCAGATCGGTATGCTATCGTATGTCTCGATGATTCATAGAAAAACTGCATTCGGCGTAACGGAGCAGCAGCAGTGGTATTCTATCAAGAAGAGATTTACCCAACAAGGGACTGGGGTGTTACTGGCTGAAGTATAGGATGCTCAGCTCCCTAAATTAGGATTCAAAACAACAATTACAAGAGAAACACAGCTTGACGTTCATACCGTTCTGCTATTAGGATTAGACACAACCTCAAACCACGTCAAGGCCTTCTCACCCTACCACGACATGCTAAAATGGGTAGACATGCATGCAGACATCAGATTGTCAGCTGTATAGTGCCTAGACCTCATCGACCTTAGAACCTTCCACCACATACAGGCTCAGCAGAGCGCATAATACGAACATGCCTCATCTATGAGGGACATAGGGACAAAAAATCTAGGAGACTTCCTGGCATTTGCGAAAAAACTGGCCACACAATCCCCGCCCCCTCTGAACTTTCCAGCACCAGATTCACCTGTTTGATTCCTCTGTGAACATTCAGACCTGTTCGCAGTTTATTCTGGGAAGCATCCAGACTTCTTCCTGCTAACGACGCTTTTCCAAGATAGAACCATCACTCCGGACTTGCTGCTACATCCACTAGCAAACTTCGCCTACACCCTCCCTGTGGCCACATGCCTTCTGTAGACCCATAACATTGGGCCCTGCTCAGGCTGTCCACGTCTTAGCACTAGCTTGCTTGTTGCGGAATAGAAATCCTGAATAAATAGAACCAGGTGTTTCGGTGACAAGTCTTGAGATTTCCAGCTTGGTGCCCTGAAAACAGTCCAGAAAAAAAGAATACTTGATGACTTGTTCCCCCCCGAATCAGTGCAATGCTCTCTTCCGACGACAATTAGAACCCTCACCTGAAGATGAGTCAGATAATACCGTTGTCTCACAGGTAATTTGCACTGATCTTCGCCTTTGAGTGGCGTAGTCTTCTTCCTTTTATGGGAGATATTCATTTTGGTGTTGAACTCCTGTCTCCCACTCAAAGATGTAATAACTTCATACAAGATTTGACCATCAGCAGTTCTGACTCCGGGAACCTTTTCAAATAGCATTTAGACTTGAATGATAGCAGATATGCATGACCATGATCTATATTAACATACGTCTAAGCATTCTCAAGTCTGACGTTGTTTGAGTGCATGACAATACGAACAACGACGTATAGGGTTCCCGCATTTATGATTATAGTACTGGACGAGGTTGTATCACCACACGGTTAAATCGATTGAGCATATGACTATATCATTTAAATCCACTCTATTTGAAAATAGAATCATTGATAAAAGTCTCCGATAAACAGGAACCTGTGTGTGTGCGGTAGTCACACGGAGATGGAATCTCATTCACAAAGGTCTATTCATCACCTCGTACAGTCCTGCTTCCTCACCCACTCTCCTTTCCAATTTTTCACTCCAGAATCTCATTATCGGCTCCCACTCAGCTTGACTCTCTGGCATCCCACCACTCTGCCTCTCGTACTTTACCTCTCTCATAACTTGGAACCCTCTCTTGAATGCCGAAATATCATTTGGGGTCAGAGTCAGCTCGGAGGGAGGGGGTCGTGAGATTGCGAGTAACGGGGTAGGTGAGGATGTCGACAATGAAGGGAACGAAAGCAAAGGGCCAGAGACAGTAATGATAGACCCAAAAGAAGTTGCCGGTATCTCCGGGATGGAGTCGCTCGGAGATAAAGCTTTCCTGGCAACCAGTAGTTGCTTGTCTCTCCACCACCATAGCCCAAACTCAGTCACTACACTTCCTCCTTGTGCAAATCCAAACAAATGTATTCTATTCAGCGGCCATTTACAATCTGTCGTCAGATGTGTAACGACTTTGTCTAGCAGTTGGATTGCAGATGTAGGGTTCGGGTTGGGAATGAGTTCTCCTAGATGGTCGAAGGAGGTATACCATTGGTATGCTTCTTCGTATAGAAATGGGATTCTGTGGTACAACGAAACAAAGGGTGGGCAGAGAATCGTCAGCGATAGTAAAAAAAAAGGGTAGCAGCATGAAAGAGGAGCGGAGTACCTACTGCTCAGGTGCGCGAAGCGCTATCACAGCGGTCTGAGGAAGTTTAAGTTTATTCCCCATCCTCGCAAACGGTGCATGTGTGTCGCCTAGGACATAAGACAACACCAATACACCAGATATTAAGCATTTCTTCGTGTGTCTTGGGCAATACGATGATCGAACTTGAAAATAGAAATAAAAACTCACCTAGGCCATGCATTAGGATCAGTAAATTCTCGTCCGTCCCATCGCCACTCGGTAAATAGGAAAACGGCGTGGGGATCGTTTGCTCGCTCAACGTCGGAGCTGGTTTCACGCGTGGATTGCTGACTACATTTCTCGCTTCTGGGATAGTTTCCCGAATATGTAGATCCTTCTCAAGACTCAAATCCATGAGAAGATTTCCTTGAGAGTAGAAGTCTAAAGATATGAATCGCTACGATTAGTCATCAACATCGATAGATAACCAGTGAATTGTCTTCCGTTTTGGTCTCCCCTTATGCATGAGAGTATCTACCTCAGTCGTATTACACGATCAATCGAATGCATTGAAATGAGTTTATCTAGATGTTTCCAATGTTCATAACAGAATGTCTCTTGGATTCATTAGGGGCAACTTGCTTGGAACTCAACAATTGACAAGGGTTTCAGGGCGGACAGTCACTATGTTCAAAATCCGAGATTAGGGAAGGATATGTTGTTCCATTGATGTCCGAGTTTTTAATTGTCCCTGCAGAAATTGGAGGTTTCTACGTACTCAAACTTGGGTATGATTGTGTGGATCACACTCGACAGAAAAGTGATTCTTTGTGTGTGATTCTCTAATAGAGAGTTCACCGGCTCACTGAACGACAAAGAATGCAGAGTCTCGGCAATATAGAATTAAGGATACCCACCCAATATAGACCTCGACCTCAAAAGAAGGCTTACTAAGCAGCTTAAGATAAAGTTGATCAAGCTCTGCAACAATGCTCATGTAAACTGTCCATCCACCGCCCATGGCCAACGCCACTCCAACTTCAGTGCGTAGCAAACAGGGGCTCAAACTATCCTCCCTTCACGGAAAACGCAGATACCCCAGAGCCCAGTTCTCTTCAGACGACGCCATTCCACCGCTGCTCGCGCCTTCGTCGTCGGCGGATACGGATACCCTCCCAGAGCACACTTCTCTCACGCCCAATCGTTCTCACCATCATCGTCGTCGTTCCTCATTTGTTTTCTTTAGAGATGATCGACTGTCAGGCTCGCGTACCTTTTGGATCGTCCTTTGGTTTTTTCTCAACTTCTCGCTTACGATTAGTAACAAGGTCGTGTTGAACCGGTTTCCGTTTCCTTATGTTATCACCGCCTTGCATGCGCTAGGTGGGTGTCTTGGGACGTGGGTTGTGATGCGACCTGAGGATCGCCTACCTGCTCTCGCTTTGAATGAGATCGTCGTTCTGGTGTTCTTCAGCGTCTTGTTTACACTCAATATTGTTGTAAGCAATGTATCATTGCAGCTCGTCACTGTGCCTGTGAGTTTTGACTTATTGTGATTGGTTCATATTCACCTGTTCAACAACGTGGCTCTCTTTCCTTCGCTTTGTTTCCGCAGTTCCATCAAATCGTTCGATCTTCATCACCCCTCTTCACTCTTCTTCTCTCCGCCGTCTTGATTCAGTCTCCTATTCCCCCCTTGAAACTCTTATCTCTGGTGCCTGTGATAGCAGGTGTTGGTTTTGCGTAAGTTGCAACAGCAAGCTCATTTCCTCTGGCCATTGCCAACTATGTGTTTAGAACATATGGAGACTATTACTACACTCTCTGTGGGTTTCTATTGACCCTGTTGAGCACCATCCTAGCAGCTCTCAAAACCGTGGTTACCAACATATTGCAAGCCCCACAGTTGTCCCACCCCCACAAAAAGATGGGATCTTGGGAGAAAGAAAAGGCCTCTCCCTATTCCAATCGTATCCCTCCGCGTTCACAGATCTGGGTACCCAAGGGCCAGGACCTTGCCACAATAATGAAATTGATTCCAAAACTCCACTTGACACCCATCCAACTCTTACATGTTCTCTCTCCCCTTGCGCTTTTCCAATGCATCCTTCTCGCGATCTATTTTGGCGAAACCGATCGGGTTCTCTTGTATTTTCGGCATTTCACTTATGGTCCTACTCCATCAACGACGTCGGGTAACTACCCTTTTTTTTCCTTCAAAGAGAAATCAAATTGGGCATTGACGTAGTGCCTTGAATGGCATTGTGTTTCTTTAAGGTTTCCGCGCTACCGAAGCTGCTGGGTTGAGTTTGTTTGGAGGAGTTGGGTTGTTGGCCAATATAGTAATGGCGTTTGCGCTCAACATCGTTGGTTTTCATACTAATCGAAGTGTGGGTCCCTTGGGTATGAGTGTAGCAGGTATGTGTTGACGTTTTACGTGAAATTTTTGTTCCCTTCTGAAATGTCAACCTATGAATTTTTTCAGCTAATGTTAAACAAGTGTTGACGATCTTGACATCGGTCGTCTTGTTCAAGTTGACGATAACGGGCATGAATGCGGTTGGTATAGCGTTGACACTGACGGGAGGGGCTTGGTATGCTGTCCTCGATTTACGAGAACGTGGAACTGTTCTTTTCTTCGGTAGTTGATGAACCATTTGATATTGCGTTACCATTCCTTTCTCTCACTGTGTCTTTTATCTGTGAATTGGGGATGGGCTGGGACATTTTTTTTCGGTTTGGATAAATCGTTTCTCCGACCCCTCCAAATCATCCATAGGGTTATAGATTTCTGACTAACCAACTGTTCTGTATGATTATCATTGTCTTTTAATTATGGCAAAGTAGATGTCGCCTTTGCTTTTTCCTGTGTCCATAAACAATTTTATCGTTGACCCACTGTAGTACCTTTTTCTGATGTATTCATTACTAGTCCTACCCCAAAGTCAACGTTTCGTTTGAATCATTCCCTTCATCAAATCAAAACTATTCCCATCAGGTTGTAGATCCACAAACTCCTCCTCCTCTCCCCAAGGATCAAAAGAGTCCTTGGGTCGTTCAAGAACCGTTCTCAACAACCCATAATCAAGTGTTATACCTTTTATTCTAACTGGCACAGGCGGTGAGACTGTTGTGAGCATCATTTGTTGATCACTGTGAGTGTTGGTTGAGAATGAGTGAATGAGTGAGTGTATGTCAGAGAGAGGGTACCTGTGCATCCATCTTGACAAATAGCTCTCCAAAAACGGTTCAAAGCTTCCTTTACCATCGACAAATTGATTCCACATTCGTTCAAACCGAACGAGTATAACAGCTGCTATACGCTCCATACTCAACGCCTGACGACGAGGCGAAGAGGCCGCTAACAAATGGACGAGCGACGTCAACGGAGGATCATTAAACACATTCAACCCGCAACCTGATATACAACAGTACTTCAACATACATAACACGAATGAAAAGTGAAGCGAAACGCACCGATAATGATCTCAGCATCACCTTCAGAATTAAAACTCGTACTGACCAAAATCCCAGCAATCTTCTGTTTATCCATCTCACTCTGCTTCGCACCCACCAAAGCATACACATCATTCGGCCACTTGATCCTGACTCTCCACCCTTGTCCACCGTCATCGTCGTCCTCATCATCATCACCTAGAACGCTCTCGTCCCTCAGGCCCTCACAAACTGCCAACGCATACAAATACTGTACAAAAACCAATTTGCTCCAAGGGACACCCTGGTCTTTAGCCAACCTCAGATGTATAGACTGGGAAAGGGAGCCAGACGGGGATAGCCAAACGTTGGAACCGCGGCCTCGGCCTTGAAGCTGGTAAGAGGCGATGTGGACGGTGGGAGTGGGGAGGGAAGAGAGGTAGAGAGGGTTTTTGTCGAGGAGAGTCTGCGTGGAGGTTACAGAGGGGGAGAAGAAGAGTGCAGAGCCTAGTGGCCACGATCCATGAGAAGAAGAGACGGGGGAGCGGAGGGAGGAGAGGTGTTGGAAGAAGAGAGAGATGTTGAAATAGGAGTCGGTGTATGTTGTTGGCGGGAGAGACCCGTCGCGGTATACGACGATATGGTGATGTCGCCACGTTGAAGGATCGCTAGGGGTCGTGAGCAGGGACTTTGATTCTTCAAGGAGGGATCCAGCTGTGGATTCGTGAAATTGGAGAGTGTCGTTGGCATCCTTGATAATTCCCTCTTCCTGGAAGGCCTGTGATAATTTGTGCATGATCTCAGCAACGACATGGGGGGTATCGGGCGATGAAACGGGCAATTGAGGGAATGGCCTGGCAATAGGCATAGTTCAATCTAATAGCCTTAGAAAATGACTTAGAAGAACAGTTTTTCTTATTCAGCAATTGATATAGCATACTCGGAGTGTCGATAACCAGAATCACGACAGAATAAGTGACTGCAACCCACATGCCCTCGTAACAGAATATAACATGAATATTATTCCTTCCATCAATGACCACCATTCATATTTTGCGATTTGCACAGCCTATGTTGTAGGAGCAGGCCCACGTCCACAGCGCTCGAGGCTCCCATCCTGCAACTTGTATGCAGGCAAATATCTCAGCTTCTTGGAAACGGAGTCTATCGAATTAGAAGACGAGGATCGAGATTCAGACGTCGGCATTGATCCATCCAGCGTCATGGGCACTTGAGCCATACAGGGCAATGGCTCAACGTTTGAGGTTGACGAATCGGTGTCGGACGCGGGAGACGATGATTTTAGCTCAAGCGACGACGTACTGGTATTTGGGATCGATAGAGCAGGATTTGGAAAAGTATTAAATGTTGAACCAAGAGATGTATAGCTGCTCAAGTCAGAACAGTCCGGGTCCGAGGCTCAGGAAATACTCACCCCTGATCGTATAAACTACAGTACGGTACATTCAAATGACGAAGGAACATCCAGACGTCTCCGTAAGACCAGTTGATGATGGGGTTGATGCGCTCAAACTGAGGCCAGCCAGGATCGGTCATATTCCTATATGAGAGCTTGGCTAAGAAATAAATTCAGACATTCAAGTATGGGTGATAGATGATCTCACCACCATGAGGATCAGTCCGCCTCATCCCAATGAGGATAGCAGTAACCTGTGGGGATAGTTCCCGGTACATATGTAGTGCCTGACGCATACACACTCCACCCTTTGCACTAGCCACTGCTATAGGTGTCGCCGAGGCAGATGCTGGGACACTGTCCACAGGAATTGATGGTGAGTACAAATCAATATTGTAAGCCTTGACGGTCTGGTCGATGAACAGCTCGAGATCGGAGAAGGGAGAGGACACGGGGATATAGAGGGCTTTTATAGGCCTCATCTGCTGATCCTGATGTAGTCTACGGGCCAGAGCTGCGGCGTAGAGGTGCAGGAGAACAGTGCCTAGAAGCAAGGTAAGCTCTGAGAATATTCTGCCGCGGTATCTGATATACAGTCTTTGCCTCCGTTAAAGCTGACTGAAACGCCTTCCATCCTAGAGAGTCCATATGAGAGTCGTGTCAACGGGTTCGGGGCAGCTCCCTTACCCACCCATGGGCGTCTAAGCACTGGTCGATTACTAGTAGTGCCTCCTTAACTTGCAAGGCCATCTGGTGATCAGACTCCCCAAGGCTATAGACTTCGTCGGCAATCTTCTTGTAGTTCATGTCTACCTCTGAGACAAGCATATATTGTTATCACATCACTGCCGGCTTTCACGTGATGATTGGCTTTCCCTGAATTCGCGGAAATCACTAAATCTTGACCAATATGTCTGAAGTCGTTATACTCGTCACTGGAGGCACCGGTCTTGTTGGACAAGCTATCAAGCATGTTATCCAGTCAGAGCCTGAGGGGTCTCGCTTCGGAAAGAAATCAGGAGAGACTTGGATATTCGCCAGTTCAGCGGAAGGTGACCTAAGGTAATTGAATGTTTGCTGATACCAAATCAACATCACATTGGGATAGAGATGCTGCTCAGACACGTCAACTATACGAGAAGTACAGACCTACTCATGTTATTCATCTTGCTGCCCTGGGTACGTGCACCAGATGAAACTTTTGTCAGTTGAAATCTGATTATCAATCATCGTAGTCGGTGGACTCTTCAAAAACATGAAATACAAGGTCACTGTGAATACATGCCTGGGATTTAGCATGACTGAAGGTTCCAATCCATCAGTTGACCTTCCTCCGCGATAATATCCTCATCAACGACAATGTCCTCCACACTTCGTGTCAGGCTAAGGTCCTCAAACTGGTTTCCTGTCTCTCAACCTGTGTCTTCCCGGACAAGGTTGAATATCCCCTGGATGAGAATAAAATTCACACAGGCCCTCCTCATGACAGCAACTTTGGTTACGCTCATGCTAAGCGTATGGTCGATGTACAAAATCAGTACGTGACACACAAATTATCTGCTTGCCTTTTTAAGAGGGTCAGTGCTTATAAGGAAGAGTTTGGCTGCAACTTCACCTCGGCTATCCCAACAAACGTATTCGGACCCCATGATAACTTGTGAGTGATCCGAGCTACTTCCGAGATTGTCTACTCATGCAGTTTCTAGTGACCTTGAAGATTCTCATGTTATTCCTGGTTTGATACACAAATGCTATCTTGCTAAAAGCATGTTTACCTAACCTACATCCCGATGTGTGGCGCTGACAATCCATAGAGAATAATACTCCTTTCGTCGTCGCTGGTACCGGGAAGCCTTTGCGCCAGTTCATTTTCTCCTGGGATCTGGCCAAGCTTTTTATTTGGATGCTCCGAGAATATGACGATGTTGAACCTGTCATTCTTTCTGGTGAACATCGTTGTCCCCGATCATTCCTCTTACTGATTGTACACAGTTGGTGAGGACGAGGAAGTAAGCATTAAGTATGTGGCCGATACAATTGTAAAGGCTATCGGCTTCCAAGGAGACTATACGGTATGACAACACATGTCACTTTGCTGTCTCCCATTTATTTGGCATCAGTTCGACACATCTCGTGCCGATGGCCAATTCCGCAAGCCTGCATCCAACAAGAAACTCTTGACGCTTATTGGTGGATTCCAATTCACCCCTTTTGAGCAAGGCAAGAGATTCTGTCATTTTCCAAAGTCCCCAAACCTCACTATTCTTCAGCTCTTGATATCACAGTTGACTGGTTCCTCAAAAACTACGACGTAGCCAGAACGGGAGATGTAAAAAGTACCTAGTGATTTGGAGCGTCAAAATATCTTGTCAAGGTCTCCGCATTTTGTAGAATAGAACCTCATGGTCACCTCATGGAGGGTGCATTGCCGACGATATTAACAATCTGCATGGCTGAGGAGGCAATTGTAAGGAGATAGAAGCATAATATTTGGTCAGCGAGTGATAATATGAACATGTTCGAAGCAGTTCGCTGTCATTGCGGTCAAAACATAAGAATATAAGAACTACCTACCTTTGACCATAAGCCTCTCTATTCCTCTCACACAATGTCTATTTCGGATAACGTTCCCGCCTTTACAAAGCTAGATCTTCCGCCTCCTGAGGAATACCGAAAGCGTAAAGTCGCGCTCATCTCTGGTACTGTCACGGCAATGAGTGCCTGAACCATTTGAGACTGACAGACGTTACAAGGCATCACCGGCCAGGACGGCTCATACTTGTATGCTTTCATTGCAAACCATTTTGCAGTCCTTGTTTTGAAATGTCTTTAGGACCGAATTTCTTTTGGCCAAGGACTATCAAGTTCATGGTATCATTCGTCGATCATCAAGTTTCAACACCGGTCGTCTGCACCACCTCTATGAGGACCAACATGAACGTAAGGTTTATCTATCATCTAAAGCGCCTTTTTCTCATATTCATTGTGCTTCTCCCTCAGGCCCTGGCAAATTCAAGCTACACTATGGCGATCTCAGCGACAGCACAAACCTCGTATACATCATCGCCCAAGTCCAACCTACCGAGATCTACAACCTCGGCGCTCAATCTCATGTCAAAGTCTCTTTTGAAATGGCTGAATACACAGGCGATGTCGATGGTTTAGGGACGCTTCGCCTCCTCGATGCGATCCGGACCTGTGGCCTCGAAAAGCACGTACGGTTCTATCAAGCTTCGACCTCGGAGCTGTACGGCAAGGTCGTGGAGACACCGCAAAGTGAAACGACACCGTTTTACCCTCGTTCTCCGTATGGATGTGCAAAGCTTTATGGGTATTGGATCACTGTGAATTATCGCGAGTCTTATGGGATGTTCACCTGTAATGGGATCCTGTTCAATCACGAAAGTCCAAGACGTGGAAGGACATTTGTCACGAGGAAGATCACTCGAGCTGCAGCAGATATCTCATTAGGGAAGCAGGGATGTTTGTATCTTGGTAACCTGGACGCATTGCGCGATTGGGGACATGGTTAGTATCTCATCATTTATGGCCGATGTACCCCCACAAACTCAATGAATCTTATTAGCTCGCGATTACGTCGAGGGTATGTGGCTGATGTTACAGCAACCTCAAGCTGACGACTTTGTCCTTGCGACGGGTGAAATGCATTCCGTACGAGAATTCACGGAAAAGGCATTCAAAGAAGTTGGCATGGAACTTGGGTAGGTTCCACCTCTCCTTCCTCTCACGTATCTCACTTTTGATGATAATTTTCATTAGGTGGTCAGGGAGCGCTGAACAAGAACATGCTATCGACAAAAAGACAGGAAAAACGGTCGTCAGAATTGATCCAAGATATTTCCGTCCAGCCGAAGTCGAGTACGTCGATTTTAATTGGAATTTATGGATCCCATTTATGATTTTCCACTTCCCTCTGCTAGCCTCTTGCTCGGTAATCCTGGCAAAGCCGAGAAAATTCTTGGATGGAAACGCAAAGTCGCCTTTAATGACTTGGTCAAAGAGATGGTTGCCGCCGATCTCAAAGCGGCTGGCAATCTCGTCGAAGATCAAAATTGAGCTCATATCTTCTCTTTCTTTCTTTCTTTTCATTTCATGCGGGCTGCGCTTGGAAGCGCTTACTTGTATCAATCTGAAAACATGGAGTTACCATATTGTGGGCTGGGATTTTCACTTTCGCTTTTATGTAATACTTTTGGGAACATCATCGCCAGTCGTACTATGCGTAACGTGTTTATGCAGTAGCCGTTGAACCTGTGTAAGCATTAAGAGTCTGGTCGGCGCATCCAGCAGGGGTCTGGTATCCGTAAGGCCCCAAGTTGACATACAAAAGCTTGTTACCAGCAGAATCAGGGCAAACCAACCAGGCCTGACATAAGAAAAAGATAAAAAAAAAGCTTAATGACATTCGAGACTGGAAACTTACATTTGTTTGAGGACGAGTAACGCTGGCATCAGACCACAAGAGAGAGTCACCGCTCCAAGAGAAATCGCCTGCGGCAGCAGGGGTCTCGGACCAGCTTACCGCTAGCTTGTTTTGACCACTTCCATTGACGAAAGGCTCAGCAACAGCATAGAGCGGTGTCACAGCCCCGCTTTGGACGAGTTGGCCATTGGTGACTTGGAATTGAGCTGCATCAGCAGGTTCGCCAAGGACTGCTGGTGAAGCAGCATTTTTGGTTTCGGAACGGAGATATTTGTGGAAATTGGGGTCGACCTACAAGTGTTACGAAGAAGTGGATGGTCAATTGGGAAGAGAAAGAGAAAAATATAACCTACGACTGCACGGATGAAAGAATATCCAGGGACGAGAGTCTCTGAACCTCCGCTTGCAGTTGTTGTTGTGGATCTGAAGACAACGTAATGAGATAACGCAAGGTTTGCCCAGCCGGATCAATGTAGAACTTACGGCCCTCCACTTCCAGTGGTACTTCCAATGGTAGTGCTTCCAGGAAGGCATTGAGAGTACCAGTCATTGAGATACGTGCAGGTCCAACCATCAATACAGGTGGTCGCACCTGACCAACCTTGGCCACCACACTAAGTATGATGCATAACTGTTGTGAACACAAGAACACAAGAGCGCTGGACTAGGTAGGAACGATTTTTACCTGTCCATATCCACCAGCTTGAGCGGAAACAGCACAAGCAGAAAAAAGAGCGCCAGTTAGGATCAAGAGAAATTTAGGCATTGTGCAGGCATTCGCAAAAACCAAAGTTGATGGACTTTTATATGCATTCAAAAGTGATTCACGAGGATTCTCCAGGCCGAATATAGGCCATTTTTTCGGTTCGGGCTGGATGTTATTTCTGGGCAGAATCACCGTCCAATCTCGCGTTGGTACAACCTCGGAGAGTTATGAGGCTCTGAGAATGCTCCATTGATTAGATAGTTTCTCGTGTTTCCAGCTCCCATTCACTGATAGATGACATGTCAGGTTACTGTCTAGATCCAGTTGTCGGGGGAAAATGTTTGCTACATTAGCACAGAGGCAACTGCCCCACATACCAAAAAGTGGTATCAAAGCATAGTTTTCTGGCGAAATTCAGTTATAAGGGAAGGGGTATTGCTGCTGTGTTGGGCAGCGGAGAACTCTAGTAATGGCTAAACAATAACTGTCTTGCGGAGACGTTTGGCCCAAGTGACAGCGAGAATTCACTTAGTAATTTACTGGGTACAGATTGAGCAGACATTGATAGGATTCGTGTTCTTCGAAACAGTATCCTCATTTGGTTGAGATCCTTGTTACAAACCATGTTTTATGTGCCTTACATTCAGTCGCTGTCGACCCTGTTCAATTAATCAGTCCATTAGTACATGAAAGTCCCAAATTGTTGTGTCTTCCTTTGGCTCATTCACTTTCATCATCATCATGCAACCGTGTCTTCGGTCGGCGTCTCCGACTCGATGCCACACCAGACAAGAACGCACTTCGCCACAACCGAGCATGCATCTCATCTTCATCTTCAGAATCAAGAAAGGTTCTGTCACCTGGTCGGTGTGCACGATGGGACCCACTAGGACCAGGAAAGGGAGGATGCAGACCTGCACCTGCACCGCCAAGTCGTAAACCCCGACCCAACTGTCTCGCTATAGATCCGTAGCCAGGGTCATCAGGCTCGTCCTCGTAACCTCCATAATGGTAACGGTGGCTCCAACCACCACCATCATCACCATCTTCACCATAGTCATGGTCCTGATAATCTTCATGTCTACTTTCCACATCATCGATCACACTTTCTTCATAGTCAACTTCTGAATCAGGATGTGAGCGATCCGATTCCGATTCCGAATCATTCTCCTCATCTTCCTCATCCTCGGTTTCCACGATGTGTGCAACAGGCTCAGATCGGTCATAGGAGGGAAGTCCACCGAAGGTAGGCATTCCTCGTGATATACCTACGCCACACCAAAGTAATAAGTCACGGAAATGAAAACCAATGTCAGATTCACCATCTTCCTCTTCGGTAGTCCATCCTTCATCTGCTGTATGTGGGCCCTGATCACTTCCTTCATTGGATACACTTTCGTCATCTGTTAATTCCACCGGATTGGCATCGGAGAAGTCTCCTAAATTAACATCATCGTCAGCATCCTCCGGACCCCAACCTGGCGTAGGCTCATGATATCTTCGTAGCATCTCCCGTATCCGCCTCACATTCCCACCTAAGAATCCGTCTTCACCGAAAAATCCATCTCCGCCGTCATTGTAAAAGTTATTGTCATCGTCGTTGTCATCATCACTATCACCATCGGTGAATCTCGGATGACCACTATATTCTCGATTACAATTGGTGCAAACCCCACCCCAGATTTCATGCATGCAACCCAAGCATCTGTAGATGCCGCCATCCTCGACATCATACATTCCTATGTCTTCAATGCCCCATTCTCGATCCCTTTCGTTATTCTCTATTGGCTGGGGATAAAAATTTGATTGATGATTGTACTTGGGAAAGACGTTACGCCAAGGATCATTACGAGAGTTGTCCGAAGCATCGGCACCAGGAGTGTCTCTAGCCGAAGCTGGTAGCACAGAGGGTAAATTGACCAGATTGCTCTTAATAAGATTGACAACCATGCTTTTGATGGTCCAAACTTCGGCTGGACGGGTCGTAATGGATGCTCTGCAAAGGGGGCAGGTCTTTCGGTTACGAAGAAAGGCGCCGCATGTGGCGGCTCTGCTGTTGAGGAGTGTTGAGATGTCATCGGATTCAACTGGTGGATTGATATCGTGTTGATCATTGCCTCCATCGCCGTGACTCTGAATGCTGGTGAACCAGCGAATGAGGCACATGTAGCAAGCTACATGACCACAAGGGGAGAGAGAAAATGGTTTGTAAAGGAGGTCCAGACAGATCTCACAAGTAAGAGATTGTTGGACGAGGGAGAGATTGTCCTCATATCGAGACAACAGCTACGAGTTCGAGAATGAGGACAACTTAAATAAGAATAAGGGAGGTTTATTCACCAGTTTCTGGCATTGAAGCCGGTTGCTGAGCTCAGCGATTTGGGCTTGAGCCTTTTTTAGTGGATCAGCCTTACAGGAAGGTCCAGCAACATTGTTGCATCCTTGAGCTAATGAAAAACTATCTGAAAGATCCAAAATTTCGCGTCCCTTTCCTTTATCTACGGCCTTATCGCCCAGACCAGATTGTAAGGATGATCCACGTTACAAGTTTAATACTCACATTTGGTGTTGGCCTTTCGTCTCCTT
>Ga0153947_1000165_pt1 | contig 31158 bp, 37 predicted proteins | sample TSNJ031MetaG_FD_104697 | JGI IMG/M metagenome (GOLD analysis project Ga0153947, IMG submission 104697) | Attine ant fungus gardens microbial communities from New Jersey, USA - TSNJ031 MetaG | ecosystem: Host-associated > Fungi > Mycelium > Unclassified | place: USA: New Jersey, Wharton State... | reverse complement strand
GCCAAACGCCAGGATTTAGCGTAGGCAATAATGAAGCCAGTGATAAATGAAGCCAAAAAATTTACAACAAGAGCAACCTTCTCGGACGTGCCCTGCTGAATGAGATCTAGAAAACCAACTATGAGTAACTAGCATGCAAGTTACAAGCATAGAATACGCGCGGGTGTCGGTCTGGATACGGGTGGCAACTTCTCCTGCTCCAACCTTGTCGAAGTAGGCGACGTCCTGGCGCAACACTGCTTGTAGATAGTGCTCACGAACTCTTTTTGCATTGACTTCACCTGTGTACACCCAACCACACATATAAACATAGGTGCAGACAAGTACGCCCACTCCTGATGTATAGAAGAAAAGAGTGAGCAGAGTTGAACCAGGTAATCAAGCCTGAGACGCACCGACATAGGTCAGATAGCTTGCATTGAGAGCAGCACTGTGACGAAAGGCATTAGCAGCGGCAGGAATGTCGCCGTGCCTATTGGGATCATTCAGAGCTGTCTGGAAAACGACGAAATCTTGCACAAGGCCGCCAAAGAGAATTGCCATCAAGGGCTGAGAATGCTCTGTGTCAGTATCATAATGCTGGAGTTGGTTACTCACCTGAGCGGCTCCAGTAGCGGCAGCAGCGACGGTGCCGATGGCATTGATCACAATTTCATGCGTTGGAGAAAAGCTGGTGCAGTCAGATGAAGTCAAGGGCGGAAAAACCAATGAGATTCACCGGAATAGTTCGAAGAAGCCAACAGGAGGAAAATCATCAGATTGGATCTCGTTAGAAGTGGACTCTTCGCTCTTCTCAGGATTTTTTTCGTCTGATCCCTTGTTGAAGAAGCGGGGCAAGTGTCGAGCCTCGACCCTGGTGGCCGCGGTGCTCGGACGAGAGCCAGACATTCAACGGGAGTTTGTTTGGACTATTTCCGAAGGAGCATGTATATAGGGAAAACCTCGTATAGGGAATACGGCGTTTCAACGTAACGGTGCTTACGTTGAAAATGGGCCGATAAAGATCTTATCAACCTAGATCGACCATTTTGGTATGGTCTACTTGGAATTGGATTTATACTATACTTCCACACGTCCCTTTACAGGACATCGTTGGTAGAGTGTGACAAATCGTGTGGACATGCATACATTATAGAGGGAGAATGATTGCACTTTATTTGGGATGTTTGATGCAGCTCTCTTTCTGTATTATTATTATATAGGGTGATCGACATATCATTCTTGTCAAGCAACATAGCCGCCCAGTCATGTTGAGGTAAAGACTCGGACGATTATAGGATCTAAGCTATGAATAATCCATGGAAGGACTCCAGACCAGGATATACCACAACTGTAGTAAATCATCTCCAGACATCATCATGAATGGTTGCACATTGTGTGTGTGTTTTCTGCCGACTACTAAGGCACAGGGCCTTGACTACCACTATCACTACAATTGGGCCGGGCTCTGTACTACGAGACTGGGCATAGATACGAAGGAATGAGAAGAAGGAAAAGGCTGTAAGGACATGTGTTTCGCTCGGGAGGACTTGGCTGGCTCATTCTGAGCTAGGGACGGTGTCTCAGAGGACACGTGGGGTGGGCACATTGTGTGTTTGTTGCTACTTATTGCGCGGAAATTACTTGAGGGCCCTGAAAGGTATTAAGACTGGCTGAAAAGGTAGTCCATAGGAGGGAGAGAGTTCTGTGATTATATACCGCAACAAGCAAACAGGTGCTAAGACGTGGTGGGTGAGTTACATAGTGGTACACTACTGACTACACCCAAGCTACAGGGGTGGGCTTCTGGGGTTGTTCCGAATCAGGTGTGAATGTTGGAGGTGGAGTAGTTGGGTCTTCTGCGGTTGGCAGGTTATAGTGGAGTTAGTCCTTAGGGGTTGAATGGATTCCCGTGGGAATTCTGAGAATGTATTCAAAATTCTACTCGGAGGTAATTAACTTTGTAGCAACATCTCCCAGATGTGATGTCACTACCTCATGTGCATGTCTCGCGTATGGTTTTGCGCTGCAACATAAACCATGTATTCACCTTTCATGTACCAACAGGTAATGAAGGAATTATCTCACTTGTCAGTATGTTCTATTCTTGCACCCGAAACTTTGCTCAAAGTTTAGGCAATGACTGAGAATCCCATCCCTTCCCGGAGGAAATACTCATTGTATGAGTTTTGGTAGCTCATGACAGATTTTTAGTATAGTGTGTGTAAACTTAATCTGCTTATCCATAGAAGCCTAGAAAATACCAAGACCTCTCAACTTGCCTGATCTAAGAAAGCCTGGAAGACCCCCAAATTTGAAGTTGATGCCTGGCATCTTGGCACGCACCATCCTGGGAAGAATATGTGACCTCAGACTTTCTCAGATTGACTCATCCCTATTGCGTAGATAATTGAGGCATTTGAGCCCATCAGGTGTGGCTATAACTGGATTTGTATTGCGTCACCGATTTTCTAACAATGAGACATTTAATTGACAGGTTCCATGGAATCTTCTTCCACTGCATGGGTTCGCTAAAAACCTCTGCATCTGATAAAGGCCCTTTTTTCCTCGTCGCATTTGCTACTGTTCTTGGCTACTTTTACTATTCATCAAAAATGAAGCCTGAGTCCAACACGTCAATCGCGACAAAGGTCAGTTCAGCTTTTCTATCCTATCCTCTCTTCTGAACGTCGCCTATTCAGGCTGTTGTCATTCTAACCCCACAGAGCGAGCCCAAGGTGACTGGGATTATTCGCTTTGAACAACCGGCTTATCCTGGGCCGGTCACCGTCACCGGCGACGTCAAAGGGTTATCACCTAACGCCAAGCGTGGCTTCCATGTCCAGTGAGCATATCTGCCATTTGAAGCAGCACATCACAGTGAATGACAATCTCTCGATCAGCCAATGGGGTGATTTAACGGACGGATGTACAACCGCCGGCCCTCACTTCAATCCTTTTGGCCAAACACACGGTGGCCCCAATGACCATGTTCGACATGTCGGAGACTTGGGTAACATTCCAACGGATTCTAGAGGAGAAGCACAATTCACAATCCAAGATACTGTTATCTCCCTTAACGGACCCGCAAGTATTATTGGGTGAGGAACTTCGATCGTTCGCTTAAAATAATGCTTTGTTCACACTCCAAGTTAGTCGTGCTATTGTTGTTCATGCGGTACATTTATAGTTTGATGATCGTAGAATTGAATTCTTGACTCATGCGCGACAGGGCACTGATGACCTCGGTCGTGGTGGCAATGATGAATCTCTAAAGACAGGCAATGCTGGCGGTAGGGTTGCTTGTGGTGTCATTGGTAGGCAAATCATATTCTGACAGTTCGTATCACCAACATTGATCTTCTCAAGGTCTCGTTGAAACAAAGTAACATTCCAAGGCTCCTCGAATTAGCTTTTTTACAAACACTGTAATTTTATCTGTTTATGTCTAGTTGTCAACGGTTGGAGTTGGTTAGAATCATTCACCTGATAGTAGTAAGGAGGAGAGACGGCTTGGCAAACGAAAGGGCTTGTACACTCGGTGGGGCCAGTCCAGCCAGTTCCTAAGAGCGATGTTCAAGATCAGAAATTCAGGCTTTGCTTAAGATACGCACCTCCACATTGCCCCCACTGTGTTTGGGTTGGACCACTGGCGGAGGTTGAAGTAGACGAGGCCAAAGTAGACGAGGTCGTTGGATTAATTGTGGGAGTAGATGTGGTGGTGGTGTCGCCGCTTCCAACTGAAGTTGTCACTGGCCCATTTTCGACATATACACCGCTGAAATACCAGTCTTCAGGGGTTTGGTTGGTTACAATACGAAGGACACCCAAATGCCAGTCGGCAGAATTGGTAGATGTCGAGGCAGCAATGTTTTGAACAACCTTGGTGAGTGGGGCGGAGTCTGTTGAAGCCCAGAGGCCAACAGTAGACGAGGAGAACTGCAGTGTCAAGTCGTAGGTTAGATAGCTCTTACGAAGTTTTTGGGGATATGACGAGACGCACGTCAATATCATACGCAAAGTTAAACCAGGTGTCTGCGGTGAAAGCAGTGCCCCATTTTTCGACACCACCAACCATCCAAACAAGGTTACCGGGGGTTGAACCAACACCGTATTTCAACTACATGAAAATTTCAGCATTCTATGATATTCGCATATCGCAAGTTGAGGACCTCGGTGAAATGGCTTTCAAAGAAGCAAACTTGATGCTCGAGGGTCGGATCAGGAGCATTTGTATCAGCACGTTTCACAGAGAAGTGATAGAATAAGTTTCCGATCCCGAGGCTAGAGCTGGTCTGAGGAATCAACTCTGTACGCTCCATGGTCTGGCCGTTCCAGTTGGAGGTACCGTCAATGGTCATTTTGATGCCACGGAGCTCAGAGGTCATAGCAGGGTTCTTGTAGCCAGAGGAGACATCCAGGTAGTGTGAGGTGGGCTGGGAGCCATGGATGTACTAGATATCATTGGTTCATCAGATGTGCGCTGGTTAACAAGAATTGAAAACGTACCCATTGATAAGTGCCAACTTGGTTAGCCCACGACCCTAGATAATGATTGATCTTGTGAATACCAAGAAGGTCGAGAGGCGTTGATGCCAACGAGAAAACCTACAATTGTCGAAGTCTGCTGCACTTGTGAAGTTATTAAAGCTACCATCCCAGATTCTAGTTCCCGCATATGTACTGAGAGTCAAAGCAGAAAGGGTTACCCAGAATATCACGAGCATTTTGGTGGCATATTTCAGTCTTAAGTTAACCAATTTAAATACCGAGAGACCTAAGATATCGGCTGACTTTCGCACGTATAAGGGGAGAAACATCGGATTCGGAGAATTATCCTTCGAGTCGCAATTGGATTCTGAACGCAGATCACTCACAAATGGTATCTTGTTAACGTTAATACAGGATTGTGAAAAGTCCGAGTTTATCCAAGAGAGGTTCCACCGATTCACAATAACTCTGCATGTTGTTGATTCCAATCAATTCGGTTTCTTGAGCATCCATGACGTCCACCAAGATTTATCTAATCTCAACCTCATTGCGGCTTCGGTCTGTTCCTCCCGGATTCGGTGTTCTTGTTCTTCTGCAAGAACTTCGCGGAATATTACGTCGGAAGTTGACAAGGTCTGGGTCCTTGAGGGGAGTAACACAAGAGGAGGCAGTAGGGACAATTGCGAAGTTGACGCGCTTGTCGGAATTTCATCGATCTGTGGGTGTTCCTCATAGCGAATTACCATTTCATGTTCCGATGACATCACGTGCTGTACTGGTGGCGGAAGCTGCAGAGTAGACAGGATAGAGTGCGAACGACCACGACCTGGATGTTCTCTATCATTGCCCGTAATACTGAGGCGTCGACCCTTTAGACCATGGCCGGGACTGGAACCCAGGCTCAGCACACTCTTTGCTGCGCTACCAATCGACTTTCCACAGTGACCCGACGAAGTCCGAGGCCTCGGTATACGCTCAACATCTGTTTCACCTGCTTGAACGCGTTTAACAATGGCCGGAGGCAATTCAATCTCTTGAGTGCCATCAGTTGCTGTATGTTCGCATGTGAAGGAGATAGGGGAAGCAACACTGTCCGATTGTACCATCATTGAGCCGGAAGAAATTTGAGACATTTCGCCAGGAGATTTTCTTTCTGGAAGCCTGTACCGCAAAGTTCCCAGCTCTCCCGTTACAGGCTCAACTGTCAGTGACACCCTCATTTTCACAGTGTCATCTAGGTTCAACAGCCCACAAGGGTTGCGCGGTAACCATAATAAAGTGTCAACAGCACGGGTATAAAATGGGTTGTCATAGGGTAAATCAACTATTACTTGGTCGTCCCACGAAACCGGGGGTGGATGAGGGGTGACAGGTTTGTTTTCATCAGGGGGAGCGTGGGCTTTCACATAGTGCATTATATCTTCATTCGACTCTTCCAATGGATTACGATTCCGTCCAAAGGGGGTGGATGAACATCGCTGAGAGTGATGGGCATCAGAGAAGTTGACATTGACCCAATCAGGGAGCTTCCAAGTCCTGAGGAATGAGGCCAAACGAGAGGAAAACAACCTATTGCTCTCCTTGTTTGACCTAGGAACTCTAGCTTCTCCATTCAGACATGGACTGCTCTGATCCTGTCTGTGACAAAGAATATTTGCTTCAAGGATATCTTGTTTTTCAAAATGAGTACGACACATTCTTGTCAAGCTGAAGATAACGTCAATCAACTCTGATTTTAAGTGAGGTGGACCTACATGATTTTGACAGTAACACTGAGGGCGATCAAGAAAGCAGAAAGTCCAACAATAATTGATCTCTTGAGTACTACCATGTAGGCGAGAAACACGCTCTGTGGATATGGAGTTAGCACAACTTGTCTTATGTTGACAGTGACCTGCCTGGGTCAACAAAAGCCCTGGAAACAACATATGCAAGTGAAGTCAAAGTGCGATGAGACTAAACTCTTACCATCAAGCGAATAACGAATAATCCTAATGAGCAGGAGCTGGCCATTGCCTTCGTATTGTTTGGCGTAGACATGTATGAGCTACAAGTACTGTCAGAATTTCGAATCAAATCGGTGAATGATACGCGGACCTGGTTTTTGATGACACCTACAACAAGATCAATGTTATGATTTGAAACCTGGAGGACTGTTCACCCACTGAACTGGACAAAAAAATAGAGGACGCCAAATGGTAGCACAAAAGGATTGAGCACCGAAAATAATAAGAGTATGTGTATGACAAGTATATGATTAGGCAACCAATCTAATACAGAAATGTCAGTCGATATCACGGAGAAGCAAGAATAATGTTTACAATAGAAATTGAACGTATGGGGTTGGATTCCAATAGCCCTTTTGCGCCTGCGTGAGAAGGGATGAGACTTGAGTCTCTCATATTCATTTGGGAAAGTATCCTTACGGTGTGATTTGTCTGCGAATAGTAGGATATACGATCAGTGGAAGCTACCGCTAAGTTAATTTTCGGCAGCACATAGCAGAATGTCAAGCACTAACGCCAACTATGAAGATAATGATAGGTTAGCAGAGAGGAAATCAGTTTGTGATGAAGACTTGCACAAAGCCAATTCAAAACCTCCATGCATGGCAGTCGTGAACACGACTACAAAATATCAATAAGAACAGCCGAGATCACAATCGGATCACTACTTACGCCAACCAACATAAAAGGGTCCAGCAGTGGGGAAGCTATGAGCAATAATTTGAAGAAAATTTGGTTGATTTTGTGATAGAAAAGATTGGAGAACAGATTGGAGGGCAGCTGTACCGACGCAAAAAAAGACGAGAACGTTCACGACTAGGAACTTGTAATAACGAGTCATAATCTTGTCGTGAAGAGCGGAAAAAGTCGTAATTGTATGGGCCTTCTTAGCGATGACTAGAAGAATCAGCGGAATGAGAACCGCAAGCAGCGCCACAAGGAGCGTAGGCAAGAACGATTCAATGACCTCAGATTGCCATGGATGATGTCTGAGATATTCTCGCTGACTAAGAATGAGTTCTTTGCTCGAGAATATAGGAAACACAAACCAAGCTAGGCCAAAATAAACTGATGTTTTGGATTGAAACTAGGCCGACCAATAGTGACACAGGAAAGAGCCAAAATAGGGTGAAGCCCCTTAGCAATCGTAAGCCAATGGAAAGTAATCTTTCAATTCTGATGCGCACCAAACTCCAAGATTTACAATCCAATCTTTGATCAACTAGATAGGAGCGTGAGCATCTTGAGCCTTGCGAGCAGCTCAATGACTCTACGTACTTCAGCTCTGAACGAAGATTTCATGACTCTCATCCAGTCCAAGTCACTATACATGGGGGCCATAGTGACTAGACAAGAAAGGGGGTTGTTCGGATGAGCAGCCAAGTATCTACATGCTCTCCTCGCATCTGCAGGATCAGAAAAAGTCACAAACGCTGTCGAAACAGGCTCAAAGCTTGTTAGAGATTTGTCACGGTGTTCTTTTATCAAGGTCGTCACATAATTGAGTCTTGTAGTCCAGTAATCGATCGATGGAACAATCTGATTTTGAAGGACTCGCTCGAGATGGATGAGAGGCTGATATATATCTAGGCTACTTCTTGGGAGGCTCAACAAGGCGTCCCAAATCGTATCACCAGGGCGTGAGTTTGAATACCTGAGGCGAGGAGGGAGAGAATGATCGGGGCATGAAGTCATCTCACTGGGATTGACAGAATTTCGTGGCAACAGTTTATTCAAAGCATGCTGTGAGGTGGAGGCAATAGCATTCTTGGATCGTGTTGTAAACGGATCTTGTAATTCAAATTCATCCACAAAGGGTCCCAGGACTTTGATCAATTTTTCCATCCGAGCCTCTTCGTCAAGTAGTTCCTCTTGTACTCCGCTCTCTACGTCGATAGAAAACGATCTCCAATCATTTCTTGCACTTTTCATCGCTTTTGAGGTTTTTTGTGTGAGGGGTTTCTTGGCATACTCTCTATCCATTGCAGCTTTTACTGCCGTGAGCGTCTTGGTGGCTAATTTAATATGAGCTGTCTCGAGGTTGCGAAGAATCTCTTCCCGACGTTCCAGATCCGAGGCCAACTCAATCATTTTACGGGCGATGACGACTCGCTCGATAACAAACTTCGAGGGCTCCTTTACTGAATTGTCTTGAACATCTACAATGGGCTTAGGTTCATTTCCGCAGAAACTAGGATGAAACTGAGCAGGGAGACGTTTGGCACGATTAAGGAGAAAGGCAAGTGATTTATTGAAAAAACCTGGTTGTGTCGAGAGTGTCAGACCTACTGACGGCTTTTCAGTCTTCTGGGTCATATAATGTTCAAAATACTCCTTCAAATCCTTCTCATTCCTCAATGTACGAGGGAGATTAGACACCATTATGGTACGACAACGGAGACCTCGAATAGGATGATTATGATCGGCGAGGGGTATGTCAGTGAATCCAAATGGATGATGAGGATAAGGGTGGTATGTGCTGTCAGCCTCGTGATCTGAAAGAACATTCTTGGCCATTGCATCAATCTCGACTGCACGGAGCTTCAGGACCCCATTGCATAGCCATAAGAGCATCGCTATCCATGAGAAAGTGATCCAGAACAATAAACAGATATGAATCCATAATAGTGAGAGACCAGTTGAATTGTTGACGAGGGAAGATATTGAGGCACGGATCATGGATTTAGGGGATATACTTGAATCAGAGAATCGTACGTGGATAGGAAATAAGATAGGAAAGGTCGTTAGTGCCTGGAGGAGAGTAAAGTAAACTGCAGAGGCTGTGAATTACGTTCGAACGAGTCTGGTAAACTGAACTTACAACAGCCACGTAGGAAGCGCGCATAAAGAGTGGCATCAATACCCCTCATTTCATGCATCTGAGCTTCTGGAAATGCAAAAGCCTGTCTGACCCAGGAAAGTACCCATCCTTTCGGTAAAGGAGGCGAAGGGAATCTACAAACTCGTATATCAGCGGTCGTTCTATATTGATAGGGGGATTAGACCAGCCTCGCCCAGGACCTCCCTTGGTAGAGACTTGAAGTGAGTTGGCGGAAGATCCTGACAATAGATATCTGAAACGTACTAGCCAAATTCCCATGTTTCCCGACTGCCCAACTCGACCATCGGGTCGTAACTACCCCGTCGCCGCCTCTTCATAAACTCATGTGCACCGGAGCACAATACAGCAATGCCAACTGCCATTACAGACTGGCTGATGAGGCCACTGCCAAACCAAGGTCAGTAGGGTACAGCTTGTATGACTTCGCTAAGCAAATGAGCTCCAACGTACCTATAGTTCTTGGAAAATGGTCGGGTTTGAATATCAACCATGAAAAACTCAATATACGCTGAGGAAGGACTGTTAATGGATTGACAAAAGGGGAGTGGCTGGCATAGAAGTCCCCCTGTACGGCTGTCCTTTTAGACCTCCACTACCCACGTGATAGGCATTTGAACTTTCCGAATTCAACGGTCGTCAAAATCAGAGTGCGTACGAAAGATGCCATTTCAAAGTGCCGCATTGCTATTACATCTGAGTGACCTACACACGCTCCACTTCTACTTGGTCCTCGCAATGCGAAGTTTGTCAGACTTGTAAACATAGTTCTCGGCGTAGTTCTTGGGAGGGATCCTCTCAATAGGTTCAGATTGACTGCACTCAATCATCAGTATCTAGCTCATTCAAAACACTGGCTGAAGACTCACACATAGTAATCCCATCCTAACAGAGTGAGCCAATTGCCACAATCAATCAGAAAAAAGCACACCTTGTTTCTCAGCGAAGTGAATGGCATCTTCCTTGGACCGGAACGAAATGTGCGTTCCTTGCATGTAATCGGCGCTATAGCGCCCATCAATGCAATATGCAATCTATAGGCTCTTGCTTGACTCACGAGCTGGCCCATCCCATCAAGGGATTCTCCCATCGACTTCCTCCAGGCAAGATGTCGAAGTCAAGCCGCCAGCGTTTTGTCTTGCCTGCACCACTCTGCATGGTATTTCTTGTAGGTTGGTAGATACGGGCGGCACGGTGTCGAAGTTCGTCTGTCCAGTGTCATGAGTTCATAGCACAAGTTTTTCCGCCTCCCTCTGACACACCTGGGGCGCCACTGATCACGTCTGCTACTAACACCTCGCGGACTGGTTCCGGAGCGACAATTTCCGAAGATTTATTCTTTGCTGGAATCGAGTCATTGGCGATACCACGACCAAGCACCGTAAGGTGCAACTGCGCTCTCGAGTAGAGAGAGCTAGTCTGTAAGCAGGCACGGAGGAGAGACATTGGGAATAAAACTGGCGCTCCCCAGGTCGGAAAAGCTCAGTATTTGTCGTTATTTTGATCTCTCATCATTGCCCCAACCGCAGAATCAACGATTGAAACTTGTGTTTGCATGATCTATGAGCTCATTCGTTGCAAAAGTATTCCGTGTCCGTGATAAAGACAAAATGCCTTCCAAGTCGAAAACCTTGATGCCTCTGGCTATACACAATGAAGGCGAACCTCTAAAATTGGTCAATGGATACAACGCAACAAGGTATACAACAAACTGTACAAAGTCAATAGATTGTTTATACAAAATAGAGAAACAATACAAATACACAAAGACCCCAAAGAGACAAGAAAAAAAAGCTCAAGCATCAAAACCAACTATTCTCGTCACAGGTTTCAAAACAAAAACAGTTCCTTGATCTTTGGGCACACCATTAGGTGCATTTCCACCCATCGAACTATCCTCATCTTCCGAACTTTCGCTCTCAGATGGTCGCCTTGTCTTTGTAAGCCTTCCAATCATGCTCATACGGGCTATTGTTGCACTTGGTGGCTTGTACGAAGGATCAGCCTTCAGTTTTTGTGCACTTTTCTCTAAAGACAGCACAGATTGCGAGTCGAGATCCAGGCTGAATAGGTCCAGGATATATCGTCGCACGGGTAACCGATATCGCTGCGTGGATAGCATATGCAGAGCTCGGTAAAGCATGTCCGGGGAACTAAAGGATTGCCTAAATTCAGGGCGAGATCTGATTCTAGAAGGCTCATAGGGTAAGGCACCTGGCAAAATAAGAAGATACATACTTACTTCGCAAGCGTCCGCGAAGCTGCATTTGCAATTACAGTATTAGCCATGTTCTGCATCGCAGTCACAATCTCAATCTCATGATTTAACACGGGTGGTATCAACCGGGTATCCCTCTTTTCAGGGATGTATTGTTGCCAGATTGGTATCTTCGGAAACATAGGATCAGTCGTCAACGTCATATCTATAGAAGACACCAACCTTGATGAATTTCTCGAGATCATCAGGCAGACAAACACCTGTTGGAGTCCCTAATGGTGATAGCGATGACATCCATTTATAGTCCTCCAAGATCTCAGCACCTTGTGTGGTGGACGAAATGAGGCCCAACACAAAGAAACATGTCCTAAGTGGCAATCCTTGAGTAAAAATTCCACTATTAACCCATCGTCTCCTCACCCTCGAACTGAAGGAATTGGTGACTGCTCCGCAATCTCCAAGATGACAGGTATAATCTCCTCTTCCTCAAGGAATGGTAAACCCCCTTCCGTTGCTCCAATATTTCCCTGCATCAACACTGTTCAGTCACCATTTCATCAAGTTGACTCAAGAGGCTCACGATAGCCCAAAGAACGCTTTTCAACTTCATCACAAGTTCCATATCCTCTGATTCTAGACTATGCTGACGAATGACCTGCGAAAACTCTTTGAAATGACCTTTCTCCTGTAGAATTTGACAACCAAAATCTGTCTTGGCCATTTCACCATAGAAATGATGCGGCATAGCTCCAACGGATGCACTACACATTTGTCAAAAAGCTGTTTGGGCTCACAATATGAATTAACCTACAATAAATCTTCCTCATCCTCTGCCACCAGGGCTGTATTGAACAACTTGGCCAGAGAAATTTCAATATCCACTACATATACTAGATTCCGTTCCTGTAAAACCGGTAGGATACTTAGTAATAGACTCACGAGACCCATAGGTAACGCACATGAAACCAGGTATCCATTTCTCGATCAATATGCCCCGCTTCAAAGAGATACCTGAATCCCATCGACGTCGACATGAACCTTAAAAAAAAGGGGGGGAAATCAGATCCTCGCCTTGTCATGTCAATACATGTAAAAAAACGCACTTCATCAACAAAGCATCGCCTATCTCACCAAGGTGACTCATTGCAGGCTGTAACTCTACCACCATCTGCAAAAACTCTTTCGACTCGCACACTTCTTCCAGGAGTTGGACTGCAACTTCAGTGATCTCAGGTGACGGATCATATAGTTGCGTGAGCAGGAGTCGCATCGTCCACGCATTGGCCGTCAAAGAACCACGGATGAGCGTACCAAGGTGTTCTGTTGCATAGAGTCGGATGTGCTAGATATTTTGACAGTTTTGGGGGATGGGAATTGGGACGACATTCCGGCACCCACCTTGTAACTCGATGTCAGAGCTTTTGACAGAATAATACGGGAATGACCATCACTAGTGCCCCTCAAGTCATGTATGACTTCTGTTACTGATCATCGCGACTTACATACTGTAATCCAGGTTCTCAATGATTCCCTTGATCAAGTCTTCTCTACTTCGCAACTCGTTGAGATGATAGAATGCAGTAAAAACCTTAAATTTCTCCAGCAGTCTGTCAAAAGTCATCTGTTGACCTCCAACCTCTGAGAAGTAAAAAAACAGAAACCCACTCAATACCTTTCTCGTGTTTACTCAAAGTTCCTAGGAATTCAAAATACCCGTACGTCAATGTTTCTGTGACACGCTTTTTTGAAAATATTGGATCCGAATCCGGTAGTCCGTTAAACTTGTTGAAAAGATTAATCAAGAGAGATTAAAGGAAATTTGACAAAACGTACAGGATCCAATTGTGCGAACCCTCGCACAATCTGACTCAAAAGCTGATCTTCGTGATCCAAGTATCGTGCCCCATCACCGCCTGATATCAACGTCGTTAACAGCGAACAACCCAATTTCACCCATTTTACTGAATCCTACTCGTCGAACCAACATCAGGATACTGATCATCTCTGAAATTTACGAGCGTGAAACTCACTCTATTCTTTCTGATATCTGAAAATCGGTGACTGAATGGTGAAAAGAATGCCATCAGCCGACGTATGAACCGAGCTTTGATGACCTCCTCCAGTCGTTTCTGATTATACATTAGACCATCCACGACATCTTGCAATGCTTCATAATTCCATTTCGTGAAATCTTTCGTTTGCATTACCTGGACAACCCTATCGTGAGAAAACAAAGCTAGATCGCGATTATGGAGGAACCAACTTGTGTCTCTATAACGGTTGCTTGGAACGTTCGGTCATCCATTTGCATGCTCATTTTTGCCTTGACTTGTTCCACGTGCCTTTGATTTCTCCTCACTGGATCGTCCACAGAATTGGCACTTTTCATTCCTGAGATTAATCATGACTGACAAATGTATATGATGTATAACGCACCGTGGTCGGTCGTTTTTCAAGGCGGTAGTGTGATCCAGCCTTGCTCGATTCCGGTTCAAACTCTCCATTGCTGATAGAGCAGACGTCCCTACAGTTCTATGCTCAGCATCTCTGTAATCAGTAGCCATAGCAAATACTCCAGGTATTGCCTAGAATTTTATTGCCGTAAACAATGTGGTATAGAAAATGGGAGAAAAATGGGACAAGATACCTGAATGTTAGCAGCAGTGTCCATAGGTAGCACTCTGTTTGCAAGGGCAAGGATCTCAGCCAGTAGGAGCGTTGCCTTTCGTGAAAGACTCGAGCCGATATGCGTTTCTTCGAGAAGGCATGTGAGAGCCTAGATAGTTACGATATTCAACCATTATTCCCGTCATAGGATTTGTCGTATTATGGCCGCACCTCACAAAGACCTGCTTTTGACAAAATCATGACCAACAGCGCAAGGAATTGGTCGGTGAATTTGACCAATTGATGTGACCGCTCTTGTTGTTCCGAGGCATGTGGTTTTTTCACTTGATCATCTCGAGGTTTCCGATACACTACAATACTGATTAAGCATTGGTGGTCAAGCAGATGAAGACTACATACTCGTAAGTCTCCGACCAGCTATGAAAGTTTGATACCAATCAAGCGTTTTGATTTTGAGTAATTCAAAAAACATATCAAGAATAACTTCCTAAATTGCAAGCTCAGGTTGTCTTCTGCAAGAAATGGAACGAAAGACAAACGCGCGTTTCGAGAGAAGGTATACGCAACATGTCAATGACGGATCGTATGGACTGCATGTTATTGATTGACAGATACATCAGTCCTGTGGCTTCGTAAGCCCAAATCCTGAAGATAACAAATAGTCATACCACTCCAAGATCGCAGCATCAACTGTATTAATTTTGAACAAGCTCGCATCCGCTCTGCATGTTCAGGCCCTTTCCCATAAGCATCCGTGAAAATTGACAACGCAACCTCAAGATCGCATCCAATCCTTAGATATGCCCTAGTCCTTGGGTAGTCCGCAATCTGCAAGAATGCAGTTACAAGCATAGAAGTCAGCTCTGCTGGACCATCCCCTAATACTTGTAACAGGAGACGAAGACCGCCAGTACGCGTCAATGAATCAATATCAATAAGTACTGTCGATGACAACCCGTAAGCATCTTCAACACTTTTCTAGGCTAGAAGATGACTCTTACAAATTTCTGTCAAAGTCTCGATACAGATAGGCCTGAAAGGATCGTCTAGATGTTCCGCAACAGCAATGACAGAACGTAGAATTACATCTGATATGGGTACGACAGCGGCACCGCTGGAAATGGATGAATCCCGTCGAGTTGTCCCGATTTCGACCATCGTGCGGATGAGTTTGATAGCTTGTTCTTTTTCAACTGCATATTTGATGTCTCGATTCAACGATCTATTGGTGATGTGGTTAGTAGAAAGGATCCATTGGGTGGAGCATTCAGCAACGCAGATACAAATAAGATCAGGATACTCACTTGAGGATATACCAGTCAAGTAGCGTACCCAACTTTTGTACTGATTCCGCTCCTACCAAAGCATGTCGGATCAAACGGTACGCAGCTGCCCTGCATGACTTGGAACATTTGTCTGCTAGACAGGGCAAAATGCTGAACGTTTGAGTTTCAATCTGTAATTATAGGGCTGAAGAATCAGACTTACGATTTCAAAACGTCCGAGATTTTGAGTTCATAGCGGACCCTGAGATTGCGCTCAAGGATCTCAATTATACGATTCATAATTTCGACGCGACGCCCATCGTTTTCAAGGAGCTCCGCTGTGACAAGCTCGGTTGATGACGTTGATGTGCAAGCAATGTTGGGAGATTGACGTGTTCTGGAATGAGTCAAGAGGTCAAGGTCGACCAGGAACTTGTGTACGCGTTGGAGAGCTGTTCGGGAGTCTTCGATGGCTTCATAAATCACGATAAGACAAAAAAATACGAGTAGAAAAGCCTGAGGAGTCTGCTTACTGTGATCATCGATTGACTTCCTATTCTCCATACCGAAACTCTGTTGAGCATCCTGACTATGAGCTGCTTCCTCTTCCAGTTTTTGTCTCTCGTATGCTGCCGTAATACTGGCCTGCTGTCTGTCGCGTGTTGGAGAATCTAGAATTATAAAGATCATCCAGCAGCTGCCAGAGTAAGAAAGACTGGAACATACATATCCCTAAAAGCCTGATTATGTTGTCAATCATTGAGCGTGCTGTGGCCATCTCAAGTTCCACTTTTTTTCTCAAAGGTGCCTAAAACATCACGGTGATGAATTTAAAAACATCAAACCGCAGTAGCACACACAATATCGCTTATCTTCTCCAAGACACTCTCAGCCCCTTCCAATATTCGGTGCTCATGACGTAACCGGCTCTCGAGTTTCTCAATCTGCAAACATTGTTCTGTAAGATTTCTGGTATATGTATCATCGTGAATAACCCAAGAACCTCTTCTGAGGGGTCTGTGTCGGAATCGAATAAGTCACCGCCATTCAAATGTAATAAATCTAGGGTTGTAGATGAGAGTGACGATTGCGAAGGGAAAGCTAGTTGAGCGGGCATGGCAAAGGAAATAAAACGGATCTGCCTTTGTCTTTACGCGGTCATTTGACGAACAGGGGTACTCTGATTAGTATGATGACACGTGAGCGGCCTATTCTTGTCCAGATTACCTAATTTCATCTTGTTTGATGCAGACTATTTGTAGCGGACAATTATCCGTGATATAAATTCTGATGCATGCCGCTAAAACATAAATCTCGGCATCGGCTGTTTCCGAGAACTATACACTTTTGGTTCAAGCCACAGTATGGAAATAGTCTCGTGGATGAGCTCGATAACTTCAAGACTGTACGATGGGTAAGTAATGTTTTTCATCTGTCCTAATTCTCATGGCTGAAGTAGATCATAGTTCGTTACGCTGCAGCTGCGCTCGCTTCTAATCCCGAAAAAAGTGCGTATATGATGCCTTATTTGTTACATTCAATTTGGGTTAAGATGTGTTGGCAATGTAGCCTCAAAGGCGCGTGGAGAGTACCTTCGTACGCACTTCAAGAACATGCGTGAGGTTGCGGCAGCACTTACTGGTAAAAGAGTCTTCTCCATTCATGATTTACAGTTGAACGTTTTAATTAGGCATGAAACTTAACAAGGCGTACTCTTATCTTTCGGACGTGAAGGATCACAAACGTGTTATTCCTTTCAGACGATTTAATGGCGGTGTTGGACGGACAGGACAGGCCAAGGAATTCAAGACCACACAAGGTAAGCGTTGTCTGACGGATGATCTGTCTTTTACTCATTTATGTCTAGGTCGCTGGCCGGAGAAATCGGTCAAGTTTATCACTCGTCTGTTGAAGAATGCTGAATCCAATGCCGATGCCAAGAACATTGATGTCGAGGATCTCGAAATCAAAAATATTGTTGTCCAGCAGGCACCTGTGAGTACACTGAGGCTGATCCAGTTATCGGATGTTTATCCTCGTTTATTTGTAGAAAACTCGCCGCCGTACATATCGTGCCCATGGTCGCATCAATCCATACCAAGGCCATCCTTGCCATGTTGAGGTCATTCTTGCTGCACCGGAGACAGAGGTCGAAAAGGCCACGGACATGCCAGTGTCAAATCTGAGAAACCTGAACCGGAGACAACTGGCCAGTCGGAGGATTGAAGCTGGGCGGGCCTGAGTAGTTTGCATGTTTTAGTCTGCTAGAAATTAACTTGTGTGGACACAGCATTGAGCGTGAGAATCTGCATGCTGAGACAGGGAACCTGTTAACAGCACAAAGTTGAGCCCAAATCAAGTCTTGGGTCGAGTCCGATGGCGAGCAGTGGGTATGTGTGTGAGCTCGCTGTGCGAGACGGTGCTGACACGGACGCAGCGACTCCGAGCACGTCGTTAAGCTGACCCGTGCGTTTTCTCTCTTTGTTTATTAACTCTGCTGATCTACGAGCAGTCACTGGCGCAACTGGCCTGGCAAAGCGGGAACTCTTGAGTCTGCCAGATCCTTTTGCTATCGTAGCTGTCGATGGCGAACGGGCATGTTCGACATCTGTTGCCCGCAGGACACTCAGTCCGGCGTGGAACGAGTCCTTTGACTTGTAAGTTCCCCTCCTCATGCGTGACCCTGCTAATCTCATTGCCAGCAAAGTCCGCACGTCGTCCATGATTACCATCCAGGTCTTTGATAACAAGAAATACAGAAAACGAGACCAGGGTGTGTTGCCCCTATGTTTTGCAAAAAATCTCCTTTTATTTATCTTTTCAGGCTTTCTTGGCGTTATCAGTATCTCTGCCACTGAGGTCATCACTCTTGCTCATCAAAACGGTATGCCTTCCTCATTTTGCTACTGACGTTTCTTGATCTAATCGTCGTTCTTTCAGCGGTCGTCACCAGAGATTTGACTATGTCCAGCAATAATCTCCCCGTTTTTGGCAAAATTGCCTTCTGCTTAGCTCTTTCTCACCCTGTCCCCTCCTCTGTTCCTTCCGTCACCAACCACACCCCTTATCAGAACCAGGCTATAGCCTCCCATTCGTCATCGAATGTCCCATATTTTGCCCGCCCTACTACGGCGAACCCCATCATGCAACTTCCTCCATCTCATTCGCCAGATCCTGTTTTTCCGCAACCTAGTTTGCCTACACCTACCATTCGCCCTTCTTCTAGTCACATCAATCTCTCATCTGCCAATAACCGTACACAGCCTGCCGTGGATCCTCAACGAAACACATCCATCACTTCTTCTATCTCGAGTCGCCTGACTGATGATGAACATGGCATCCCCCTGCCGCAGGGCTGGGAACGTCGACTTGATTCTCAGGCTAGAACCTATTATGTTGACCATAATACAAGATCGACCACATGGCATCGTCCACCCATCCAGAATCAAGCTGCGCCACTTCGGTCCGTATCTCAATCTACAACGTCTGCTTCTATCCGTGCTGCTACTGCACCAACCAACACCACGGCCAATTCCGCTGGCACCCTTGATCCTATGCAGCATCAGACTAGTGCCTTCTCTGATATTCCTTTGCCTTTGGGATGGGAAGAGCGTCAAACCTCGGAAGGGCGCCCATACTTTGTCGATCATCATACACGATCGACAACGTGGACTGACCCGCGTCGCGCTCAGCAGCAGTCGCCTATGCCAGCTCACCGACCACAAGCCAGCAATAACCTTGGGTCACTCCCGTCAGGATGGGAAATGCGGCTTACATCGACCGGTCGAGTGTATTTCGTTGATCATAATACAAGAACGACATCATGGGATGACCCCAGATTGCCAACAAACGTAGATGATAATGCACCACAATACAAACGTGATTACAGACGTAAGGTTGTCTATTTCAGGAGTCAACCCAAGATGAGGCCGTTACCTGGGAAGTGTGAGCTGAAGGTCAGGAGGAATAATGTTTTGGAGGATAGTTATGCGGCGGTGATGGCTCATAGTGGAGAGGATTTAAAGAAGAGGTTGATGGTGAGCTTTGATAACGAAGATGGCTTGGACTATGGTGGTGTCTCAAGGTATGTTGCTTCGATAATGTATGATGTGCTAGTTCTGATCTATGTCTTAGGGAATGGTTCTTCTTATTATCTCATGAGATATTCAATCCGAGCTACGGCTTATTCGAATACTCGACGCATGACAACTACACCTTACAAATAAACCATGCATCTGCAATCAATCCGGACCATCTCAGTTACTTCAAGTTTATCGGTCGAGCCGTCGGTCTAGCGATTTTCCATCGACGGTTCATTGATGCCTACTTTGTTCCTAGTTTTTACAAGATGATACTGGGAAAACACGTATCAATGGCTGACCTAGAGGCGGTTGATGCAGATCTCCATCGTTCACTGACATGGATGCTGTAAGTTTTCGTCATGTTTTCAATCAACCCCATGAATTAATATCCTACATTCTCAAGGGAAAATGATATAACTGGTATTCTAGAAGAGACGTTCTCACAAACAGAAGAGCGCTTCGGTGAATTTGTGACTGTTGAGCTTAAACCCGGTGGAGAGACGATAGACGTAACAGAAGAGAACAAGAAGGACTACGTGGACTTGGTTGTGGAGTACAGAATTTCAAACAGGGTCAAGGAGCAGTTTGGAGCATTTATGGATGGATTGTTAGAGTTAATACCGAAGGAACTGATTACGGTTTTCGATGAACGAGAATTGGAATTGTTGATTGGTGGAATGTCTGAGATTGACATGTATGTTCTTTTCGTAACCTGTGAAATTTCGTGCTGACTCCTCTCACCCTCAAAAAGGGATGATTGGACAAAATTCACAGATTACCGTGGTTATGAAAAAACTGATCAAGTCATTGAATGGTTCTGGCAGTGTATTCGCTCATGGCCTGCCGAACGTAAAGCTCGTTTACTACAGTTTACTACTGGAACTTCAAGGGTGCCTGTGAACGGGTTCAAAGATTTACAAGGGTCAGATGGACCGCGACATTTTACGATTGAAAAGTCTGGAGATCCGAATGGATTACCGAGAAGTCATACGTGTTTTAACAGGTTGGATTTACCGCCGTATCCAGATTATGAGAGTTTGGAGAGCAAGCTGTTGTTTGCTATCGAGTGAGTGTTAAGTTTCTCTCTGAGTGTAGTGCTTAATTTTTATATTCTCTGTATTTATCAGGGAAACGGAAGGATTTGGACAAGAGTAGTTGACTGGATTCCTGGACTCGTCCTCTGGTGCCTTTAATCCCTCCTTGAATTGGAACAGATTGGTTTTTCTTCGTTTTCGACTTCTAACTCCAAATCTCACCTTTGCTGATACTGCAATTTCTTGTACGATAGCGGGCTGCATACAGATATACATTACATACATGCACATACACTATCTTGTCTTCTCTGTGTCCTTGCTGCTTCTTGACTACCTTGAAAATGATTGTATGTGCATGTTGTGTTGCGCTTAGCAGTCAACTAGTCAATTAGTTACGATTTGTTCTATTGTGCTTTTAATGATTTTTTATTTAACCTGTACAATTTTGATTTGATAGTTGGTTGGTGGTATTTGGAGGTATGTATTAATGAGAGTATCAAATACTTGAGGAGGAGGCAACTGAGAAACTATGCAGCGAGACATTAAATGGAGGTTATATACAAACCATCAGGAGGTCCAGCTCGCATCGAGTAGTTTTGTATGAGGCAAAGATTACCAGAGACCTTTCCAGCCTTGACAGAGGAAATATGCTTCTTTTGACTCCGAGCGACTTGAAGGGGGTTTGACGACTCTTACATCGTTGAAATTTGGATCCAAATTTGCCTTTTTGAAGTTCTCTAGATCGGGATGTGTAAAATATTTGATTCTAGACATATAAGATCTTGAGCTTCATGGCTTCCAGGAATTTTTTTGGTTTACTCACAATAAAACACCGCCATTCCTTCTCCCAATTCTTTCTGCCGTTTGTAAGTGTCGAGAAGCGAAATCATATACAGATTCACAGATTTTGAGACTGGATGCGATGTCTCGAGCGTCGTTTCCTGTTGAGTTTGCAGCCATATCGGAAAGGATGATGTCTGCTTTTTTTTCGATATTGTTCCTGTTGCCTTTTGATCTGCTTAATAATTGCTTTATGAGGTCTTCAGATGAAGGTTTGAGGAAGTCGGCTCTGATGTCGAGGACACCGTAAATCGGTTTCATAGCCAGTAGGTCTACTGCAATGATCGTTCCACGGCCAGGAGGGAGAGATTGAGGAGTTGATTCCTCGTTGTCAATGTTTAGAGGATCGAAAACTTGTTCTTCATCATGTCCCTTGTTCTCCTGCATTGCTTTGAACCGTCTTCGTTGTATCGCCTTGAGCTTCCTCCTCTCAGCCACAACACCAATTTTCGGCTTGCTCCACGTTCGATACGTTTCAGCCAACTCGACACCTCTCTCCCCATACCCAAATCCTTCCAACTTGACGCCTAAATCCGATGCTTTCCAATGTTGTGACCAACCTAATTTTTCAGCTACGACTTGTGTCCAACCCCCTGGTGCTGCGCCTAGATCAAGCACAGCACGAACGTCTGAGTGACTGAGAAAATCGTATTGATCGTTGATTTCGAGAAGTTTGAAGGCGGAGCGAGAGCGGTAGGGGTGTGTTGGAGAAAGAACACGTTTACGGATGTAGGGGTCTAAGGATTGTCGAGCGAGCCAGGTGCGTGAAGAGGAAGAAACCGAATGGAGGATCTGGGTGGTGTGCATATGGAGCAGGTGTATAAATTTGGAAGTTGGACCCACAAGGTCCAAAGAATTTATAGAGCAGTAGCTGAAAAACTCATGAATCTAGAGTAACTGATGTATTGTAGAAATCTAGACACCTCACGCGGGAGGTGGAAAAATCTATCAGTTATGGTTATTGCGGGAAAGGGTTCCCTCAGATTTAATTTATGTAGTATACCAACAAACGAACATATCAGCTTGGGGAGGATACATATCATCAGCACGACATGATCCTACGACAAACTGGGGAGCGACTATGGTCTACCCGTAGGTTGACTGAACCAATTGTCCAAAAGTTTGGGAGCAACTCGTGGTATCTAATTCAAAACCAGCCATGTCTAGTAAATATTACTGATCTATTACTGATGCCGATGTCTTCTGTCACATGTTTTTACTTTATATAGTTAAACACTGTTGGTAGCCTTACTTGGCAATCCTCAAGCCTCCCCTAGCTATCACCACTTCACCAACATCGAATCCGACCCAGAACATGGTGAAGGACAATTCTAAACTTCAAATGGAAGGGCGAAAGGGGGATGCACTGGCCCGTAACCTGGTTTGGGTAAGTTCGTTCTACCTTTTGACAAACAGTTTACCAACCTAGGCATAACCACAGGCAGGGATTGCAGTGAGTGATCTTTACACATGATATTTCAAGACCGCAACCAAGCGTCATACTCGTCAGGCAATGACCTTGACGACTTGGTCAACAGTATACGCGCACGGGACCACCTCATTCCATTATTTCGCGTATCACCTCCTCTTACAGCCAGTTGCCCTTGCTTGTTTCTCTTATGGTGAAGCTGGAACATATATACCGAGCTACTAATTCTGACTCGTATGATTTTCCCAGGTATTCTCACTCTTCAACCGACCAATCAACCCCAAACCAAAGCTGCTGGTCTCGAGCGTCACCGGACTGTGATTTTCACCGTTGGGCTCCCTGCCATAACCTTAGGCACATCGGCTATTGTGTACAACAAGTACTTGCATGGTTATGAGCATTACAAAACCTGGCATGCTGTAAGCACTGATATTTTCTTCTCGTCTTCCGGACGCGCTAGAACAAGGATAAAAATAGAAACTGGGCCTGGCTTGTATGATATGGACAATGGTTCAATTATCTGTTGGTGCCGGGAGCACCTGGAATGATGGTGCATTGTTTGGTGGCGGCATGAAGGCGAAGATGATGTGGAAGTATCATAGGTGGGTGCACTGAAGTTCCTCATTGAATGCCACCCATCTGACTATCTCAGGTTTTCGGGATATATTCTCTTTGGGCTCATGCTTTTCACGGCTCACTTGGGTGGGGCAAGGTCAGAGTGGGGCTACAACTATAACAACGATCTCGCTCGTTTTGTTGCCTATACCTTTTCCCCTGGATTAATGGCAGCAGGCGTTTGTCTTCGTGTGAGGTAAGTCCCTTACTCTATTTGAATTGTTTGAGTGAGTTGCTTCTCTTGGACAGGCCATCCAAAATGAAGTTCTTCTGAGTCTTTGATCCTATTTTCAAACCGGAGATATGTATGGTGCAGTGAATCTACCTCGTAAACAGTTTTGTGTCAGTGTTGCAGGGCAAAATACTCAGTACTAAAGCCTTGCGAGATTTTTGTGTCTTAAAGTAGCGATTAGAGATGACGCAAGCAAAAGAGAGACGCTGTAATCAATCGAGACTCAGTTACAGCTAACAATTACTGATGTGATTCAAGCATATTGGTCAGGATCCTATTTTAAGCATGGCACGTGGTCATCCATGACTCAGCTAATTACTAGAACATTATCGACAGCTCTCGGTACTGAACAGGCCGCGTAATCCCTTTGTTATATACCCTTCATTTTCCCTCTATCCTACACTCCATTTTTCTTGATTTCTTGTTTCTCAAACCAGCACCACTACGCGAATATGACTTCAACACCTGCCTCTCGCGCAACTCCAGCACCCGAACGTGAAGCTCAGCTTCTTTCCATCGGCAAACAATGCTCAGAGGCTACTTGTTCTGTGGTCGACTTTCTCCCGTTCAAATGTCAGCATTGCCAGCAGTCTTTTTGTCAGGAGCATTTCAAGGTTGATGCCCATCGATGCTTGGAGTATGATGAGTCTAAGCACGATCGAGTTGCGCCGAATTGTAAGGCAGTGTTGCATTCGTGCATTGGGCCAGGTCGACTGAACAATTCCTTTTTTTTCTTTTGAAGGTTCTTTATGCAACAGTCCTGTTGCTATACCCCCAGGGCAAGATCCGAATATCCGGATGGACATGCACTTGACCAACGAGTGCTCTGTGATGACAGGCAGAGCCAAGGCAAAGACGTCACGAGTATGTGCAAAAGGGAATTGCAAGAAGGTTCTCTTTTCTCCCATCAAATGCACTGTAAGGCTATTCACGACTTTCTTCTTTTCCCTGGAGATGTCTGACGGATGAATGACAGCGATGTCAAGAGCAGTTCTGTCCCTCTCATCGATTTCCAGCCGACCATAACTGTGCTATGCCAATTCCGGTACAAGGCACTAGGGCGTCTAAGGCAGCGGGCTCACGATTGCTGGACGAATTCAGTGGCAACAAGCTAAATAACAAAGCTTCTGCTGCTTCCTCAGCGGTCATGAAGACTGTATCCTCAGCCTCAGCGTCCTTGTCAAAGTCTATCGCAAACTCCAAGATTACTGCTCCCCCTTTGAGCAATTCGAGCTCGACAAGTGCTAGTTCTCCGGCCAGATCATCCGGTAATAATCCCTTTTCCAAGGTGGACAGGTGGGCACATTCTGCTTATCTGGCAAAGTACCCACTCATAAAGCACAGCGCTGTTTCTTTGCCATTGACTTCTACGATTGTTCAAAATTCATCTTCTAACACGCCTTTGATGACCACAAAACATGACAATGACCCAACGACACTCCCGCCCAATTCATTTACTCCACCTCCGCTTTTTGCCTATGCTTAATTTGTTGATCCTTTGCTGTATCCAATCTGTATCCATAACTCTATCATATTTCTTTCTAATTAATGATCACTCTTACAAGGAGGGCAAGGGCGGAGAGGGAGAGTCGTTTGAGGGGTTTGCGGGAGCGGGCGAAGAAAGGGGTAAGTTACCTTTCCCACTCAACTAGCACTCTACTCAGGATTGCCAGCTTCTGAGTGAAGACGAGAAAATCATTCTGGCCGAGGAAGAAGCCGCTCTTAAAGACAACAAAGACTGTCTGATCATGTAAAGTTTTGCCCGATGGGTGTGCCCACTGGAGTAAATGGAATAAATAATGACTAGTGATTACAATCAAAAAATTGCCAAAGACATTTAGATCTATCTGAAATTGTCACCGCTTCCGCTTCTTAGCAGCGCGCGTTGTTGTCGAGGTTGAAGCCACCATACCAGAGGGTCGACCTCTGCCTTTTTTGACGCCTTTTGGCCTTCCCCGTTGGGGTTTCGGAGACACAGAGCGCGCTATTGTAACAGAACCTTAGTGAATGTTATCTTCGTGAATGGGTATAGTACCAACCAGGCGAGGGTTCTTTCATCTCCACGTCTTCATCCTCCCCGAGTTCAGTTCCCACATCCGTGCCGGTGACCGTACTTTCACGTGGAGTCCCCACAGCAGCCTCATCTCCGCTTTCCTGAGTCAAGGCGCTACTGTCGCTATCTCCGCCAACTAAACCGGCCATATCAGCTTTGCTCCTCCGGCCGCGTTTCCCAGCGGCGCCAGATGCCGATGTTGCCTTGCGTGATGTTTTGACAGGTGGCGGTGAGGCTATGGGAGATGATGGAGCTGATGCTGTCGCCCGCATTCGTCTTTGTGCAATAAGATTCTCGAATGATTCATCCAACGGGAGAGAATACTCTTCCCGAAAATAGGGATGCCGGGAGAGGTTCTCTGAAGGAGACGGTGAGCGGACCGCAACTGAAGAGCCAGGGGTCAGTCGATATCCCTCAGCCTCAAGTTCCTAGTAAATGAGAGGTGTCAGGTGAGCACAGATGGTGGTGGTGAATCGGTGCGGTGTACATGGTCACTCACGATGGCATCCACGGCGTCGAGATCATAGCAACTCTGCAACTTTTGCCATATTGATTCTACATGCAGTAGACGACCGGTATCTTTGTGAATTGCGTTTTGAATGTCAAGGATGTGAAAGTGATGATGTAGACCGACAGGACGTGCGCGCATAATGGAGCGAAAAAAGGATATTTCACCTTCGACTGTGGCAAGAAAATCGGCTTCTGCAGAACTGGTTGTTGGGGAGGGCGGGGGTATTGACGCTGCAGGTTGAGAGTACTTCAAGTGGGAGGGGGCTTTCGACGATGGCGAGACAGTCATCGGTACTGTTAAATAGAAATTTCGTCAGGATCATCTCCCAGCTGCAGACTGAAGCCGAGACTGACGCGGTGCGCGGTGCTTGCCATCAGCCTGTGATGTAAACAAACATTCATATCCACTCTTTTGATCCGATTCCTGAATTTCTCACTCATCATGTTCCTCGGACAATTGTTTGTTCCTTCGAGTCTACGTACATGGATCAGCTCTGGACGATTGTTTTCTACCACATCCGTCGTCGAAGCAGGCTATAAACTGAAATCCCATTCAGGAGCAAAGAAGAGGTGGAAATCGCTTGCATCTGGCAAGTCCTTCAAAAGAGTACGCATTATGACCACCTCAATCAACGAGAGCTTTCGGCTGGAGCTCCTCCTAGGATAAAGCATACCACTCTCATTTAGCTGTTTCAAAATCTTCTGCTCGCAAGAATCGTCTTTCGCAAACCACCTACTCGAATCCCACCCAGACTAATAAACTCAGAAAGGTTCTGCTTCCCTACGGTTCGAACTAGATTATTTGTAGCGGTATGTACACTCGGTTCATTAATGTTGAACACCCCGTTGACTCATCGGTAGTATTTGACTTCCATAATCAAATTCATTTTGGCTGTATCTCCTCGACCTTCTCGGACCCTCCATCTCGATTGGTTCTTTTGAAAAACGCGCGAATGTCTTTTTGTTGTGAATCGTAGGGAGAACTTCCCAATCCACTACGCTGTCGCTGCTGTTGCAAGACAATCAGACTAGATTGTCGTCAATTTCAGCTACAACGAACCAGGGAAAACAGATGGTCGGAATTGTTGATATTCATCACCTGAACCGCCAAAGGCATCAGCCTCCTTTCATCTGTCGACGAATGTTCTCTCAGTGGTGCCTTTTCTTAGTTGTCAGCTCTACGAGGTCAGGACTGAGTGAGGTTGCTCACTTGAACTGTCACTCGAACTTTGGTCCACGCAGTATTCCGCATGCCACGAAAATCTCTTGGTCGGACTTTTAACGTACGTTGAGTGTTCTGTCTTTTCACCAATGCGGCGATTAATTCAGCGAGGAAGATGCCATGGCTCACGATAACTATGTGAGCCTTATCATAAGTTTCATCCCATATATGCGGCCCCAGAATGTGGTCGATGACCTCCTCTGCTCGTTCCGCTAAATCATTGAGACTTTCTCCTCCTGGAAACTTTTCTAACCTATTCCGCAGTGCAGGGCATATCCCTCTTTTATAGTGTTCATTCGTGGCCAAACCAGGGATGCGTCGACCGTCCCATCTTTTCCCTTCACCAGAGCCGTATTTCTGTTCTCGGAGAAGGATGGAAGGTTGAGGTGTCAGTCTGGGATCAGATTGTGCGTTACATATTGCTTCCGCTGTCAGTAATGCCCGCTTGAGATCAGAACAATGGACGGCCTTGAATTGCACTGATGATAATATTTCCCCGAGAGCTTTCGCTTGCTGTCACATGATAATATTTAATCTTTGATCATAGTTAATTTGTACAGGTTTTGCGTAGCTTACGTTCATACCTGGGAAACAGATCGTAGATCTCAGTATCTCAAGGACTTGAGATTGTGTTGCGCATACCGTGATTTGTGAGTGATGAATCTCTCCAGCCAGCCCACAGAGCTCGCTACGTGCCGAGTGTCTCGTCAGATGAATACCAAAAAATAAGATAAGAAGAAACTGACAATATTGTCTGTAGATTCCCCATGTCTGACCTGTGGACTCTATGATGAGCCTTCCTTGGAATTATTCTGTTATGAAACTGCGTACAAAGATGAACGTAACCATGGGCAAGATCAGGGGTGGCTATCGGAGAACAGAACACCAATTTCTGTTTTGAGCCGGACTACTGTGCTCTTTACGGATGGAGCGCAGAGTGACGCCATAGGTCACGTGTTACCTTTTTTTAGTCAAAAATTTAACGCAGTCCGCGGTAGGCATACCGAGTACACTACAAAGTCCTATCTACGAAAACTAAAAATCAGATTACTCGCAACTAATCCGAACCATTTGAAGAAAGAGAAAAAAAAGGGAACATAAAGAAGAGGAAGAGAGTCAGAGGTTGTTTGTAGGCGAGACAACGCCTACTATACTGTGTCCAAGCAAACGCTTAAGGATCGCCGGACAGAAAAAGACAGAATTCATCATTCCGTCTTCACATTGATACATGGAACAGCTGCAGCTGTTCATGATGCGTGCTTTGGTTTCGAAGTCGCAATGACCGAAACTGATTTGATATTGCTGATGGTGGGATAACAGCAGGTGGGGTGGTAGCAGGAATGCTGGCAGATTATGTGACACAGAGCTAGGTATGAAGCTAGTCTGGTCGATTGGTGATGCGACGAGGCGAAGCCGACCCTCTTTTCCTCCACAAGCAGTCAATTGACAACACATAAGGGACCACCATGTCAAACAGGTTTTGTCTGCAAACAGGGACGATGGAGAGACTCTCAAGATCCCACCCACCACTCGTCCCTAAAAATTTAGCCTTGGGTTTCACGTCATCAAATCTAAACTTTCAACACTCACTACAGCAGCCTGTTAGATGAACATTCGAGCCCACCACAAGGCCACCAAAACCCCTCGTATGTCAACCAAGCACAGCGACCCGGATGCGATGCAGTACGCCCGGGACAGTTTCAACAACTACAACTTTGCCACTTTGTCATCATGAAGATTCAACGAGGCTTAGAGGTAGGTAGTTGTCCCTCGAGTCTGCTTGCCCACTTTTTTAGAGAGGTCACCACTGTCCCGATTCTGGTAACCCAAAAAAATAGAAGGCTGGCAGACAGGAGATCATGGATCGCTGTAGGACGATGCGTAAAACTACGCAGTGACACCGATAGGGATTTGAGGGCGAAGTAGGGTGAGTTGATCCTAAAACAACATTAGAACGCATGGCTTTTTGAGAGAAGGGTCAAAAGATTGTGCACATGTAGTGACGAATCGACGCGCGGGTGTTAGTCCAAGTACAGGGAACAACAGTATGAAATGACAACGAAGGCCGTTTGACAAACCACAGTTCTGATTGAAGGATGAAATTTAAAAGTCGACTCCATCTCTTCCAACGGGTGGTTGAGTCTCTCGGTGAGATCGCTTTCGCAAACGAGTCGCACAATACATGTGAGGAATCAGCCAAGTTCGTGCTATAACATCAAGAGGGCAGTTGATTGAGTGGTATTGCACCCATTCGCAGTGTCCTGCGAGAACATTTCTCAGCCAGATACGAATGTTTCTGTACCAGGTTCGGACCTGGGGCACACCATCTGTGTCAACTCACCTGATTTGTTTTGGAGGAGAATATCAAAGTAGGTTGCTTTATTTTCGTTGGAATTTCTACCCCAATTCAGCAGCTACAAATCTCGCTCTTGCGGTTGATACGGAAACTGGCACCTTTCCCTGCCTTTCATAGTGCTCACGGATAGGAACCTGAATCAGATATAATAGACAGTGGCGAAAAAATATTCACCGAAAGGCGTGAGTCTCCCTCCAAAGGATATAATCCAATAGTGCTTTTGAAAGCACATACAGCGAGTTAAACAATTGTAACTGGAGATCATGTCGGCTGAAAGAAAACAGATGAGGCAAGTTAGGGCACCTGTGACTGCTCCCACAGTTTTGCCGTGTGTTGATACGTCCAGATATAGACAATCAGACTCCTGCTCACAAGACAGTAGCAAGCACCTGTTTCTTGTCCATCTGATATCTACTCTATCCACAAGTTGAAACAATGGAAAATGCTAGTATGGTACGAATCATCCGAATCCTTGGTGAGTGTCACATTGTCCCATCAGCTCTGTTGATCAGTAACCTCATTACATTTCCTCCCAGAATTCATCGGAGAGCTCAAGGATCAATTTCAACGACCGCTCGTTGTCAAGTGCTCAAACAAGGCGGATAGTCCTTTTCAGAGTGCTGAGCAAAAACTCAACAACATCAGGATCAAACAGCATTTGAAGCTCAGCCAGAGCGGATTGTAAGTGGAGCTCGAGCCTGTGCGATCCTACATATTCATGTGATGTAGGATATTTCAGGAGGGGAGCAGCCTAAATATCAAAATACACAAGCATTCCGAACGGCTGAGATTCCTGAGGTCCAAGCACACCACACAGGATGATTTACTGTGTCAAGGTGATATCAAATTCGACAATTTATGGGATCACTTGGCCTCCGAAGCACAGCAAGAAACCAATCGTGAGTTGATCTTTGCCTTATCATTTCCCATTTACTCAGGGCATCTTAGCGAACTTGCAGGTGGAGTTCACCAATCCGATTTCAGGATTACAGTCCTGGATCATCGCTGAGGTATGGATTTTATCACTGTTAAGATGTGGATTCCCTACTGAAACTTAATCACAGGCCTACGGCAGTGATTTACGCACTCTAGATGCACAAATAAAGAGTACAGCAGAAAGCTTGAAATCCTTCAAACCACTTCTGAACTGCATTGGTCCTGCAAACACTAGTGCTGGGATGGTTATCGAGTTTGGAAAGGCTATTGGTGGAGTAAATCATCATTGACTAGCACATATGCACATTATCTGACTTAGAACAGCTGAATTTCATGGCTCAAACAGTGGTCAATTGCACTGATGTCATATACAAAGTTGGCTCTCTTTTTCTATTTCCAACATCAATGATTCTGATAGATTTT
>Ga0153947_1000163_pt1 | contig 31262 bp, 26 predicted proteins | sample TSNJ031MetaG_FD_104697 | JGI IMG/M metagenome (GOLD analysis project Ga0153947, IMG submission 104697) | Attine ant fungus gardens microbial communities from New Jersey, USA - TSNJ031 MetaG | ecosystem: Host-associated > Fungi > Mycelium > Unclassified | place: USA: New Jersey, Wharton State... | reverse complement strand
GCCCAGCACCGTTCCCTCGTCCAGCTTTGTGACGGCGCGGTCATAAGTGAACAGCCCGTTAATTTCATCCTCCACATCGCTCACTTGCGTATAGACGGCGGCGGAGAGCCCATATTTTACATTAGGCAGAACCTCCTCTTGGTAAAGCCGCCTGAATGCATCCGTCAGCGCCCGCTTATTTTTATACATGCGGTAGCCGAACGGTGTCGCAGCCGACATGTGCCCGTCTGTGGGACAGCTATAGCCGCCGAATTCTGTAAGTGCCTGTACGCGTCCTATTGCATTCGGCTTCATGCGAAACCGTTTATAATACACATGATAGCTGGAAAGATCCCCGCAGCCTTGGTCATGCCAGCCGCTCGCATGATCTATACCCCGGGTATCGTCCAGCTTGCGCAGCACATCCGTAATACGGCGGGAATCAAACTGTCCCCAGCCTTCATTGAATGGAACCCATACCGCGATACTGACGCTGTTCTTTAATAGCGCGACAGTACGCTCCATATCACGTTCAAAAATGGCGCGTGAAGCTTTATCTTGCCGCCCGAACCGGTGATAGCGGTGATCGTCTTTGAGACGCACGCCAATAAACGGCAGATATTGCGTCGTCATAGGACGGTATGGCCCTCCGCCGCTGACAAAATCCTGCCAGACGAGAATCCCCAGCCGGTCGCAGTGGTAATAATAGCGAAGCGGTTCGATTTTTATATGCTTCCGCAGCATGTTAAAGCCCATCCGCTTAATTTGGGTAAGCTCCCACACCAATGCCTCGTCGCTTGGCGGGGTATAAAGCCCGTCGCTCCAATAGCCCTGATCGAGCAGGCCGCTGTGGAAAACAGGCTTACCGTTCAGGCTGAGGCGTGCCATGCCGTTAGACTCATATGTAACTCCGAATTCACGCATACCGAAATAGCTTCGCGCCTCATCCTCTCCTGCTGTGATTTTTACCGTATATAAAAATGGATCGTCAGGGCTCCAGCTTCTGAACCCAGGCAAAGATATGCGGAATTCCGTATCGTCGAAATGCCCTTGCGCAACCATAGAATCTCCGGCAAAAATCTGGACATAGCTCTCCGGCGGCATGCCGGATCGGGAAAATGTAAGCTGAAATTTCACCTCACCAGCGCCGTAGAGCGGGGTTATGAGGACGTTTTTAATATACTGCTCAGGTACAGCCTCGGCCCATACCGTCTGCCAGATGCCGCTCTGAGCCGTATACCAGATGCCCCCCCGGTCGAGCTTCTGCTTCCCGTAAGCCTCTAAGCCGGTGTCGGAGTCGTCGGTCACTGCGACGCTAACTATATTCTCGCCTTCGCGCAGAAAATCGGTTATATCCATGCAAAACGGCCAATAACCGCCTTCATGTCCGCCTGCCTTATATCCGTTCAAATAGACCGTGCACCGTTGATCCACTGCCCCAAAGTGTAACAGCAAACGCTTCCCCAGCGTCCAATTGTCAAAATGGACGGCCCGCCTGTACCACAGCGTCTGCCCCGGCAAAAGTTGCCGGCTTACGCCGGAAAGCAGGGATTCCGGGGAAAAAGGCACAACGATATCGCCGTTATACGTATCGGGCTCATTATCTGCGTTGATGTCACGTATCGCATACTGCCATAAGCCATTCAGGCACATCCAGTTTTCCCGTTCCAATTGCGGGCGCGGATATTCGCAATGCGGGCAGCTTTTATCTAACGATGCGCCCCAGCGGGTAAGCAACGGGCGCAAACGCCTTGGTTTTTTATTCATGGCCCTGCCCCTTAATGCGGACGCGATAGTGCTTTGACGCAAAGTAAAGCGGTATAAAGACCAGCATGAGCAAAATCGCCGCCCAGAGGTAGATCGACTCGGTGGGTATGTTTTCAGTGATGCCATACTCATTGACGACGCTGCCCGCGCCGTTTTTAACGATAACGTTGCCGATAACAGTTCCTATGAGCATGGGGATAAGCGTGAAAAACAGTACGCGGACACCTTCAAACTGCCCGCGGCTTTCTTCGGGATATAGTTGCTTAACCCACATAGTCATCGACTGAATGAATAAAACATAACCCCCTCCCGCCATAAATACGCCCAGTAGCAATGGGACATTCTTAGCCGAGAGCACTGAAGATGTGTCTACGCTTCCCGGCTTTATCAAGAAATAAATCATCCATAGGCCGATAATGTCAATTACGACGGCCACCGTGGAGACAAGAGGCGTTTTATTTCTGTTGATCAGAAAAATAGCCGGAATCACCAGAAGCGTGGCGGCGGCAAGCCCTATGCCCTGAATAAGCCCCATGGCGTCCGCCGTGAATCCAATGTAATAGATTAGCCAGTTGCCCATGTGCACAAAGTAAATGTTGAACGGGATGAAAAACGCCGTTGCGGCCACACAGGCGAGTACCAGCTCACGTTGCTTGAAAAAGCGGCGGAAATCAAAGACCAAGCCGAATTGCTGCCAAAATGACCCTTCCTTATGGGGCTTGAGCCCGGGCGCATCACGCATCGCCAGCAACGAAAGGATACCCATAGCGATAACGAACAGGCCCATTGTCAGAAACAGGCGCTGATAATTGTCGTTGCTGCCGATGAGGATTCCTCCCAGCACCGTGCCGGCAATAGTTCCAATAACCGGCTGTGTCGCAAGCGCCGCGCCGATTTGTCCGCGGTTTTTGTCCGTGGTCATATCGTTTGTCCAAGCGCTATAGCCGGAGTCGTTGCCCATTGAGCCGAAAAAACTCATAACGCTGTCGGCCAGCACCACAAGCGTCCCCGCCAGCAAGATCAATTGGGGCGCATCACCTCCGGTGCCGCCGCCGATGAATTCGGTTAAGCCAAATATGATCGTGAAGAGTCCCCATGCGATATATCCGAGGGACACGAATTTTTTTCGGTTGCCGCTCCGGTCGGATAACGTACCAAATAGAAATGTTGAAAATGTCGTAACCAGGGCGCTGACTATCACCATCAGCGTTACGATAGTGGAATTCTTCGCAATTTTGGCGTAGACAAAGGTGTTAAACCATTGATTTTCTATGTTCCAGCAGATTTGCCCCGCAAGGCCCAGTCCCCACACCAGTGACCAGAACCTCGCTGTTCCCATCGCTTTGGCTTTATTGTTCATTTTTATACCCGTTCCTTTCCAACACATAAATCAAAAATATTATGGGTACATGTATGTATGCAAATGAAAGAGCGCTTAACCAATTACTGTAAGGCGCTTGTTATGTAAATAATAAGCTCACCCTGCTTTCAAATTTTAATTAGGATAACATTGCCTGCTTTTTATTATATCACAATAATAAATACTATACAATTATTACCAGGTTTGGTGGAGGCTTTCAAAATCATAAAGTATATATGATGGAATTGGTATCAAAATAACCCCACTATTGCCAATATTGAAGAAGCCCGGACGCTTTACCTCGAAAGTGATTGCCATAGGATTAGCGCATTGGGCGGCGGACCGCCGATGGGCTGCGCCAAAGGTGCGGAGGCCCGGATTGCGCGGTCCGAAAAAAGCCTCACACAAATTAAAGGGCAACTCAAGATGCATAAAAAATACCGTTGCCCGTCGCAATACCCACCAGCGCGCTGTAATTCAACCGCTCCACAGTATTTGTTCCATATTCGTTAAATGGTTATCCCCTATTTGTGCTTCTACAGAAAATTCACAAATGCTCCATGGGTGGAGGATTTTATTGTTTTATCTCTGCACGCGGCCGCTTCCGTCGCCGTCAGCCAGCCTTTTGACCTCGTCGACAGAAACTTGGTTAAAATCGCCCTCAACGGAGTGTTTCAGACAGCTTGCGGCTACGGCGAACCCGATGGCATCCTGCGGACCCAATCCATTCATGAGCGCGTAAATCAAACCGCCGCCAAAACTGTCGCCGCCACCTACACGGTCGACGATATGGACAGGATATGTCTTAGAGAAATAGAATTCATTGCCGTTGTAAAGCATACCCGCCCAATTGTTGTCATTTGCGGAAAGGGATTCACGAAGGGTAATGGCCACCGTTTTAAAGCCAAAACGGCTGACCATCTTTTTGGCCACGTCCTTGTAGCCCTCGTGATTCACCTTGCCTGTGGTAACGTCAGTATTTTCTGCATGTATGCCGAAAACATCGGCGGCATCTTCCTCATTAGCTATGCAAACATCAACATATTCCATCAAGCCTGCCATAATTTTGCCGGCTTTTTCTTTCGACCACAGATTTTTGCGGTAATTGAGGTCGCAGCTTACGGTTACTCCTTTTGCCTTTGCCGTTTTACAGGCTTCAAGGCAGATTTCCGCTATATTGTCGCCGAGGGCCGGAGTAATGCCCGTGAAGTGAAACCAGTCCACGCCGTCAAGGATCTTGTCCCAATCGAAATCCGCTTTTTCCGCCGTGGCTATGGAGGAACCTGCACGGTCATATATTACCTTGGATGGCCGCTGGCTCGCGCCCTTTTCCAGAAAATAAATGCCAATACGGCTCCCGCCACGGATTATTTTCCCCGTATCCACGCCAAATTCGCGGAGCTTGTTGACGGCGCACTGGCCTATCTCATGCTTGGGCAGCTTGGTAACAAACGCCACGTCCATCCCGTAATTGGCAAGCGATACTGCAACGTTGGCCTCACCGCCTCCGTAAGTCGCGCCGAAAGATTGTGCCTGAACAAACCGATAGTAGCCCTCTGGAGCAAGGCGCAGCATAATTTCTCCAAATGTTACAATTTTACCCATACTTGATTCCTCCCTGTTATTTTTGTACCAGATGTACCGCAAAGCCTGCAATTTCATCTTCCAGATAGATTGCCATAAGCTTTCCGGCGGCGTTTGTTTTTGCCGAGTCCAACCTGAACCCCACGCCCTGCCGTTCAAGAAACGCCTGAGCGCGCAGTACGCTGTTTGTGGCGATGGCGATATGGCCGTGTTTACCCAAATACGGGGATTTCATTATTTCAACATATTTACCCGCAAATATCGAACTGTCGCCAATCTTACAGTCAAATCCAAATATGGCCTCGAACAGTCTGGCGGATCTGATGGCCTCATCCTCGTTTTCACCGTTGATGCCAACGTGGCCCAGCTCAAAATTCAGCATGAGCTGAACGGCCTCGCGGCTAAGCCTTGTTATCATGTCGAATTGTCCGGCGGCGATCATATCCGCGCTTACCATCCACGAGCCGCCGCACGCGAGTATCTTGTCGAATGCGAGGTATTTCGCAATATTGTCCGCGTTTATCCCTCCCGTGGGAATGAACCTCATGGAGGAGTACGGCGCGGCAACAGCCTTTATATAGTCAAGGCCGCCCGCCTGTTCGGCAGGGAAAAATTTAACGACTTCCAAACCTAATTCGATGGCCTGTTCAATATCGGAAGGATTTGAGCAGCCAGGGGCTATTGGAATGCCTTTTTCACAGCAGTACACGACGACCTTTCGGTTAAAACCGGGGCTTACGATGAATTTTGCTCCGGCTGAAATTGCCCTGTCAACCTGTTCGACCGTCAGCACTGTGCCCGCGCCCAAAAGCATATCCGGCACCTCGCCGGCGATGCGGCGTATGGCTTCCTCACCTTGAGCCGTGCGAAACGTAACTTCCGCGCAGGGGATACCACCCTCGATCAGAGCTTTCGCCAATGGAACAGCCTTTTCAACGTCATCAATCTTTATGACGGGTACTATGCCTATTTTTTCTATTTGCTTCAGTACAAAACTCATATTCTCACCTCATCTGATGTTTATAACTGACCTATTGCCCATAGATAAATTATACAGAATACATGCGAAAGAGCAATGCCCAAACAGCCCTTTTTTACGAAAAGACGAAAATTTAAACGGACAACGACAGTATTTTTGATTTGTATGGGGTCGGTTAGTTTGTATGTAGTCAAAACAATTAGCTTACTTAAATGTACTGCTTTTAGAACGCGGTATTTTGTTGTATAATGGGTGTATGTAACGAGGGGGTTGGCCTATGAAGCTATATACGGAGGACTTAATCTTGCGTACGGTCACGACCGACGATATTGAAGAAGTCGCAAGAATGTGGGAGTTTGAAAAGGGCGCTATTTCGATGGATGAAGCACAAAAAGCCATTGAATATATGCAAAACAATCACAAGAAAAACGAGATGGGTCACATATATCACTTGTGTTTTGCGGTATTTGAAAAAGGCAGTAACATTATCATTGGGTGGTGTGGCCTTGACGGTAAGGCAGAGGGGAAGTTGCATATTTTTTATTTGATTGATGCCAATTTCAGAAATAAAGGTTACGCTACACAATGCGCCGCAAAACTCCTTTTATATGCATTTGACGATGTGCATGTGCCTTTTGTAAATGGAGGCTGTGATAAGAATAATATTGCGTCATATAGGGTGATGGAGAAAATCGGGATGAAACAAAACGCTTTTGAAGATAACGGTGACCCTCTATTCTTCATTGACGATGAAATATATCATGAGATTTAGGAGTTAATATATATATATATCGATTAGGTGGGGATAAAAGATGTCTGAGCAAAAGTTAATTATCATAACCGGCTCGCCCTGTGTAGGCAAAACTGCTGTGGCAGAAAGCCTTTTTGAGTCATACGAAAACAGCGCGTATTTTGATGGCGATTGGGCGTGGTGCGTTAATCCATTCTTGATTGCTGACCCACGATTACGGAATGGAGACAAAACCATGTCTTTTGCGCTGTCTACCTACTTAACTTCAAATTTTGATTATGTTATTTTTTCCTCCGTGGTTGTGATAGGTGAAGCAATTCGAGAGGCTATATTAAACGATATTACTGCGAAGGATTACACGACCATTGCATTTACATTGAAGTGCTCCGAAGAAACGCTGATTGAACGCCATAAAAAACGCGGCGACACTAACGAAGTATTATTTCAATGGTTAAGAATGACGCCCCATCCTGGCGATTATGTTATCAATACCGATCACAAAACTATCGCGCAAGTTGTTGATGAAATAAAAAGCATAATAGGCAAGTGATTTCTTGAACGTAAAGCTGACCCTTGGCGAAAAACTTGAGGACTTACGCAACGAGCGCATGAAAAACGGCGTAATGCCTATAAACTGAACCGCTTTTTCACATCAAAAAAATCTTCCTCATCGAGCCCCCCATTATTATGCGGGTTTGCGTGGTTGTGTATATAGGCAGCCCGACTGGGCCTGAAGTTGCAGGGTTTGGGGCGGCTGGCCCCAACAAGCAATTTTTAGGATTCGACCGCAGGGAAAATACTAAAAATGGACAAGTATCAAGATACTTGTCCTACTTTCGGGTTAGCGGCAAGCCTATCAATCCGCCTTTTTTTCTCGTTGCCGATATTCTCTTGGCGCCATATCCGTAAGTGCCTTAAATTTGAGTGCAAAGTAGCTGGGAGATTCAAAGCCGGACAATTTACAGATTTCGGTAATATTAAAATCGGAGTTTGTAAGTAAACCAGCAGCTACCGATATCCGATAATTTAGCAAATATTTCATCGGAGTTGTTCCCAATACTTTCTTAAAGCAGCGCAAACATTCGCGGTCACTGATTGCTGCTGAAGCGGATATATCTTTCAAGCCAATCGGTTCTTCGTAATGAACATGTATATAGCCAAGCATTTCCTTCACTCTTATAGTTTCTGTATTTTTAGAGTTTTGGTGTTGTTCAAGTTCTCTTTGTTGATTAGATACAATCAAGAACCACAGCTTTGAAAGACAATTCCTGACGAGAAGCTCATGTCCAAAGGTTTCTTCCTGATAATGGACAAACGCTTCTTCGATACATTTAATAGCGTCCTTGTGCCATTGAAGATTATTTTGAAAATGAATACCATAAAGTTGGGGACAGTTGACCAAAGGACGCACATATTTTTGTTCAATGGCACTTTCTAAAGAACCAAAAATGAGTTGCGGGTCGAATACAAAGGATCTAATCTCACAAACACTATTATCAGCATTTACAGCGGTATGCAAGACACTGGAATTTATAAATGCGGCCTCTCCCTCTCTTAATATAATAGCGTGATTAGGGACATCTATTTTGAGAATGCCACTTGCAACAACCATTACCTCGACTTCTTCGTGCCAATGCCACGGTATACTTTTTGTGATATGGTCGCCTACCGAAACAATATAACCTCCACATGGAAACATTGGCGTCCCACGATTATCAATTTCATGTTGCCGCATGTCTATTCGGAGCGAACATGATTTGACAGCCATATCCACAACCTCCTTTTGTCGCTTTTATTATATTTTAAAGCAATATATTGATTGTTTCAAGTGTGAAATGGCGATATAGTTATATCGTAGCTGGCGAAGATAGCGGAAAGACTGGATTTGTACGTTGAATGTATTGATGATGGGGCAAGACTTTTGCGGCATATAATGGGATATCATTGTGAAAGTTCAATTTGCAATCAATGATTACGGGGGTATTAGATGGTTTTATTATTGGTGATTATCTATTTAGCTTTTATCAGTTTAGGATTGCCAGATTCCTTATTGGGAAGCGCGTGGCCATCCATGTATGAAGGCTTAGGCGTATCCATTGACAGCGCGGGAATTATTTCAATGATTATATCGGTGGGGACTGTTATTTCAAGCCTATTAAGTGACCGGGTGATTCGGCGGTTTGGTACCGGCATAGTTACGTTTGTGAGCGTTGCCATGACAGCCGTTGCGCTTATGGGCTTTTCGGTTTCCAGCAATTTTTTTATGTTGTGTGTTTGTGCAGTTCCATTGGGCTTGGGCGCCGGCTCGGTGGACGCTGCTCTAAATAACTTTGTGGCCTTGCACTATAAAGCGAAGCACATGAGCTGGCTACATTGTTTTTGGGGTATTGGCGCTTCATTGGGGCCGATTGTAATGTCATTCTGCTTGGTACAGGTGCAATCATGGAACGCCGGATACCGGACGATTAGCATATTGCAATTTATGTTGGTGGTTGCGCTATTGTTTTCGTTGCCGCTTTGGAAGAAAGTGCAATCCCCGGCAAGCAAAAATGAAGAAACAGAACAACAGGTTTTATCTATACGGCAGCTTATTGGACTGCCCGGAGCCAAACAAGTGCTGCTTACGTTCTTCTGTTATTGCGGAATTGAACACACGGTAGGCTTATGGGGCAGCAGCTACCTTGTCACCATTCGCGGAATACCCGCCGCAACTGCCGCCAGTTGGATTTCGTTATATTTCATCGGTATCACGTTCGGCAGATTTTTGTCCGGCTTTCTCGCTATAAAACTACGGCATAAACAAATGGTTCAATTTGGCCAAATTTTAATCGGAGTTGGAATACTCGTTTTATTTTTGCCCATACAAGGCTATTTCGTTCTGGGCGGTCTATTTTTGACAGGTCTTGGTCTAGCACCCATCTACCCAAGTCTGATACATGGAACACCCATCAATTTCGGGAGCCAGTATTCGCAGTCCATGATAGGGCTTCAAATGGCTTGCGCGTATGTGGGTACTACCTTTATGCCGCCGTTGTTTGGACTATTAGGGGCGAACATAAGCTATGGCTTGTTCCCGGTTTTTCTTGGAGTGTTATTGATGCTGATGATATTCATGGTGATTCAACTCTATAAAAAAACAAGTATGAGGGAGGGGCAATAAATGAGTACAGTGGATTTACATATTCATTCCTGTTTTAGCGAAGATGGTGAATATTCACCGGGCGCACTGGTACAGATGTGTTCAGATGAGGGCATTAGCTTAATGGCAATTGCCGACCATAACACCGTGGCGGGCGTGGAAGAAGCAATAAAAAAAGCTGAACAATTACAAATGCGTTGCTATCCAGCAATAGAAATTGATTGCACTTATGACGGTATTAATTTTCATGTGCTTGGTTATGAAATGGACTATAAAAGCACAGATTTCCATGCGATTGAAGAAAACGTGAGAAAGCAATGTGCAAGCACTTCTAAAGAGCGGCTACAGCTCATCAATAAGCTGGGATTTTCTTTAACGGAAAAAGATTTGACTGAAATTGCGGGCAACACCTATTGGAATGAATATTGGACCGGTGATATATTTGCGGAAGTCCTGTTGGGAAAAAGTGAGTATGCGGCAAGTGAAATTCTTAAACCATATCGAATAGGCGGCGCAAGGAGTGATAACCCGTTTGTCAATTTCTATTGGGACTATTGCTCACAAGGAAAACCATGTTATGTAGAAATTAAATTCCCAAATATCAAAAAAGTTATAGATATGATTCACGACAACAATGGAACAGCCATTTTAGCACATCCGGGTGTTAATCTGAAAGGCCGATATGAAATGCTTGATAGGCTTCTTCCTCTTGGGCTTGACGGTATAGAAGCCTTTAGTAGTTATCACAACGTTGCCGTGACTAAGTATTTTTACAACAAAGCTATGGAAATGGGCATAACTGCTACTCGCGGGAGCGATTTTCATGGGAAAACTAAACCCTCCATAAAATTAGGTCAATATTCCCACATTTAGGGGTGTTGTCTGTATTATGCCCTTCTAGGGCCATTCAAGCCTCCGGCTTAGTCGGAGGTTTTGACTGCGTGAGCACATTTTTTACAGTATCCATACAGCTCTATTTTATGGTCCGTAACCATAAAGCTATACTGCTCCAGCAACTGCTTTTCCAAAATTTCTACCGGACAAATATGGATATACACCCGTTCCTGACAGCTCAAACAAATCACACTGTGTCTGTGCTCAGTGGAAATAGTTTCATAATATTTGGCCGTATCCCCAATCATGGTGACAGGGGAAATCTCTCCAATCTCCAACAGCCTGTCCAAGATACGGTATACCGTGGAAGGCCAGATAGAAACTTCGCTCTTGACCAACTCGTTGCAGATTTGTTTGGCCGACATAGGTGCGGCGTTGTTTTGCAGCAACTCAAGTACTGCTATTTCTAATTTGGTGTTTCTTTTTCGTTGTTGATCCATCGTATTCGCGCCTCCCCGCACAACCATGCTCCTATCTGTTTTTTTTGCCCACAGTCAGCAGCATTATAAGCAATACAGCCACACCAGTCAACGTCATCGTCCCTCCGGGCTTTAAATCCAGATAAAAGGATGCTATCAGCCCTCCCAGGGAAAATATCCCTCCAAATGCCATAGAATAAAGAATACAGCTTTTATAACTTTTTGCGACCAAAAGGGAGCAAGCCACCGGAAGCACAATAAAGGACGATACAATTAAGGCCCCTACTGTACCTGCGGCCACCGAAACCGTAACAGCGGTTAAAACAGAAAAAACGGCATTGATGGCGTTGACAGACAATCCAGATAGCCGGGCGTTTTCTTCATCAAAGGTAATGGAAAACAAGGGCCGGTATAAAAGGATGCTGGCGCCAATTACCAAAACACTCAATACCGCCACAATCAGCAAATCCTCCTTGGACAAAACAAGAATGCTGCCAAAAAGGTAACTGTTAAAATTAGCGCTGTTGCCTGCAAATCCGGACAGTATAGCTGCCAGCCCAATGCCAGCCGACAGCACAATATTCACAGAAATCTCCGCATATTTAGGATAATACCGCCGCACCACGTTGATGGCCAGGCTGGCTAATATAGAGAGAACCGCAGCCGTCAAAGTGGGATTAAAGCCAAACACCAAACCCACAGCCACCCCCGCCAAGCTGGTATGGGACAACGCTTCCCCTATGGTGGAAAGCCGTCTGAGCACAATGACCGTTCCCATAAGAGGAATGATTATGGCAATAAAAATGGCAGCCACAAAGGCATATTGCATAAAATCATATCTCAGCATTCTTCCAGCCCCTTAAAAGCAGCGGTGGTTCCATCACCAAAATCCAAAATGTGGGAGGTCGCCCCCCTTATAGATTCATAATCATGGGTAACCATCATTATCGTGATGCCTTGTTCCCTGTTTAACCGGCCAAGAAGCTTGCCAATTTCTGATACTGAGGTGATATCCACGCCCACAGTGGGCTCATCTAATAGCATTAATACAGGCTTTTGCGCCAAAGCCCTGGCAATGAAAGCCCGTTGCTGCTGTCCTCCTGACAACCGCCCAATAGGCCTTTGAGCGAGCTCCATGATTCCCACCTGTGCAAGGCAGATTTCCGCGAAGGCCTTTTCTGACTGCCCAATCCGGTGCAGCCATCCACGGCGGTTGTAGAGGGCCGATTGCACCACCTCCCTGACAGTGGCGGGAAAATCACTGTTGAAGGCACCCGCCTTTTGGGCCACATAGGCAACATGACTGAAATCAGGTTTATCTTTGATATTGTTTCCCAATACTTCAACATGCCCCAGTAAAGGAGGAAGCAGTCCCAGTAAAAGCTTAATCAATGTACTTTTGCCTGTGCCATTCTGTCCAATAACGGCTACAAAATCTCCCTTATGGACGGAAAAGGACAGATTATTGATCACCAAGCTGCCGCCGTAGCTAAAAGACAGGTCTTTTACAGCAATGACCTCTTCCATTATGCCAACGCCTCTTTCAACATCTCTAGGTTTTTGTACATTACGGACAGGTAGTCCTCTCCCCCGCTCAACTCCTCGTCGGTCAGCCCCTCCAATGGATTGAGGGGCAAAAGGACGGCTCCAGTCTCAGAGGCGATTCTTTCAGCGGCTTTGGTGCTCGCCAATTCCTCCACAAAAATATACTCAATCTTATTCTCATTTATAAAGTCAATAATCTCCGTCATTCGGGCTGGCGACGGCTCACTGTCAGCGCTGAGCCCTTCGATCGCAATTTGCGTTAGGCCATAAGCGTCACATAAATACCCATACGCCTCATGGGCAACGACGATCTCATTGCGGGTAAAGCTGCTCATAGCCTCCCTGTAGGCATTATCCAACTGATCTAATTCTTGAGAGAAGCTATTATAGTTCTCCCCATATAGCTGGGCATTGCCGGGATCAGCCTGACAAAAGGCCTCCAATATGACCTCAGCCTGCCTCTTTGCGTTGCTAGGATTTAGCCAGACATGAGGATCAAAATCTCCGTGACCATGACTGTCATGATCATGGTCCTCTTCGAATTCATAAATAATCAAATCCCTTGCGGTCTCGACCGCTAAAAAGCCGTCCTCAGGATTGGAGTCAAGTACCCTGCCAATCCAGCTCTCCATGCCGCCACCATTATAAATTAACACATCTGCGGATCTTAGTTTCACCATGTCGCCTGTGGAGGGCTCCCAGCTGTGCGGCTCCATTCCGGCAGGCACCAGATTGGCCACTGTAACCGCATCTCCTCCTATTTTGCAGGCAAAGTCATACATGGTATAAAAGCTGGCATAGACCTTTAATCCTTCCTGATCTCCCTGACCTGTGGTATCCAAACAGGAGGCCACAGTCAAGCATAGCATAAGGCAAAGGATAACTATAAAAATCTTTTTCATCTGTCGTGCTCCAATCTTGCGAATGCGAATCATTCGCATTATAACAGGATGAGCACGGCCATGTCAATAGGCATGAGTGTATAATTATTTATATTCTACCTCAGCACTTCTCTTTTCCCCAACCGTTTCTATGACCCTTTTTATAATAGGCTAATCACATATATCAGCTTATCCGCCGTGGCATTAAACTAAAAAAGGATGGTTAAAGCTATATGTTTTTATATATTGATAAAAATCTGGGAGAAAAATTAATCGTTTTCATCCCAGATTTCTATTTTATTAACAGATCTCTTATTCTATCTTGTTTTCTATCGAACCTTCTGTCAGTTTTCGAAACAATATAAAGCGTATAACAAGTCTGCGGCAAAATCCCTTGTTAGAGGCGCGTTGGGATAGGCGTTACCATCATACAAATTGAGCATTTTTCGGGAGATGAGGTTGATATAGCTTTGGAGGTACTCATTTGGAACCGATCCAATATCCTTAATATAAACGACTTCATTTTTGACATCCTCCAAATCTATAGCCTTGTCTATCATCTCCACCGCCTGTGCCCGCGTGAGCGTCTCCCCAAAATCAAAATTATCGTCGATAATTCCTTTTTTTAGACCGATATCCACATAAGGCTTCACCCACATTTTTAGGCTGGCATCATTGGATAATCCTGTATTGATACAGGCAGTCAAATCGCTTTCCAGCCCGGCCGCCGCAGTAAGCATGACCAGGAACTCCCCTCTTTTGATCTCATTTTCCGGATAGAAGAGCAGAAGGGCGCCAATTTGCTCACCGCCAATCAAATTAGCTTCGTGGGCCTTGATGGCTGAATAGTGGTAAGCGTTATTGTTCATATCCGCAAAATTGACATCGTTTTTGTTGACCTCAATAGAGATATCCACTGAGGACTCGTTGGACAAATTCCCGAAGCTGTCAACTACGCAGTAAATAAAGGAGTCATCACCTGCCTTGCCTGTATATGGGGTATAGGTGAAAGCTGTGTTCGTAAAGGTGACGGTTCCTTTAAAGGGCGCTTTAATGAGCATCACCTCCAGATCATCCCCCTCCGGATCAGAGGCCCGGATATAACCGGTAAAGCCCATATTTTTCATGGTTGCGTACCTGCTGTCGGAGGCGATAGGCGCGATATTAGGGCTGTCCAGCAAATTAATGGTCATCACAGTGATTGCAGCTTGTTCCGTTTCGGGAATAAAAGTAAAGGATGCCCCATTGGAACCATATACAGGAATAAAGATCAGCTGGTTGATTTCCTCCCTGGATAACCGCTGGTAAGGCTGAACCAATTGTGATTTCAGGATGAGCAGTCCTTCATCAGCTTTCGGCAGCTCAGTGATAGTGATGCCGGCAAGCTCCCCGGCAGTGAGAGCCGCCTTTCTCTCAAGTATTTCGATTGTAAAGGTGTAGGGGGTATTTTTTGAGCTTGATATCACATACTCTGTCTCCATCTCAAAGGTCCAAATCTCAGACGTGGCGGAAGAAACGATGGTTGCGCTAAGAATGGCAATGCAAGCCAAGAGCATTATTGTAAGCCGTTTCACCATAACAACGACTCCTTTCGTTAGTCTTCTGCCATTATTATTTACAGATTTTAGTGAAATCATGCTTCCCTCTTGAAAAATACAACTAAAAGTGGCACAATAGTGAAAAAGTAGCTTTTCAGCTGCGAAATTAGTGGAGTGGAGGCGTTTTATGACACATCAGACCATTTTAGTAGTGGATTTTGGGGGACAATATAATCAACTCATTGCCCGGAGAGTCAGGGAATGCTCGGTTTATTGTGAAGTGAAACCTTATACGGTGACGGCTGACACAGTTCGAAAAATGAACCCGGTGGGCATTATTTTTACAGGGGGCCCCAATAGTGTTTACGAGGAAAGCGCCCCAAAATGTGATCCCGCTATCTTTGATTTAGGTATCCCCATTTTGGGAATTTGTTATGGAGCTCAACTGATGGCTCACTGTTTGAGGGGTGAGGTATTGCCCGCAGAGCTCCGCGAATATGGGAAAACCCAAGTTGATTTTACATTGGACAGTTCATTATTTACCGGTCTTGATCCCAATGGAACTGTATGGATGAGCCATGGGGTTATGATTGAGCAACCGCCTGAAGGATTTGTTGTTACCGCAAGGACTGCGTCTTGTCCAGTAGCGGCGATGGAAAATGTGGCGAAGAAAATGTACGCGGTTCAGTTCCATCCAGAAGTGACGCATACTGTGAATGGAACCCAAATGCTGCGCAATTTTCTCTACAATGTATGTGGGTGTTCAGGTGACTGGACTATGGCGGATTACGCCAAAACCGCTATTAGCGAGATCCGCCAGCAAGTGGGCGATGGCAAGGTTCTTCTAGCCTTATCAGGTGGTGTGGACTCCTCTGTAGTCGCCACCCTATTATCCAGGGCAGTTGGCAAAAACCTCACCTGCATCTTTGTTGATCACGGCTTGATGCGGAAAAATGAGGGGGATGAGGTGGCCTCCGTATTCGGCGACGGCAATATTAATTTTATCCGGATCAATGCAGAGGAACGGTTTTTAAGCCGTTTAGCCGGTGTGGAAGACCCTGAAACGAAACGCAAGATTATTGGTGAGGAATTCATCCGTGTTTTTGAGGAAGAAGGCAAAAAGATAGGCTCCGTAGATTATTTGGCACAGGGCACAATTTATCCGGATGTTATAGAATCTGGAATTGGTGACGCGGCAGTGATCAAGAGCCATCACAATGTAGGTGGATTACCTGATAGTGTTGATTTTAAAGAATTAATTGAACCCTTGCGCCTATTGTTTAAAGATGAAGTGCGGCTGTTGGGCCGCGAACTCGGTCTGCCCGATTTTTTAGTAAATCGTCAACCCTTTCCTGGCCCGGGATTAGGGATTAGAGTTATTGGTGAAATCACCAAAGAGAAATTAGATACATTGCGGGATGCCGACTATATATTTAGAGATGAGATTGCCAAATCGGGTTTAGAGCAATCCATTCATCAATATTTTGCGGTTCTCACCAATATGAAATCAGTGGGTGTTATGGGTGACAGCCGCACCTACGACTATACCTTAGCGCTCCGTGGGGTTACAACTACTGATTTTATGACTGCGGACTGGGCGCGTATTCCATATGATGTTTTAGAGAAGATTTCGAGCCGTATTGTGAATGAAGTGCCATCAATAAATCGCATTGTTTATGATATAACAAGCAAACCCCCGGCGACAATTGAGTGGGAGTAGATAATAAGAACCCCGGAATCCGCTGTTTAAGCGGGTTTCCGGGGTTCTTATTTTGGATTTGACTGACATTTGACTCCAAATTGGTTATTCTTCTTCTAAAAGTTCATTCATCCTGGCAATCATAGTCATATCAACTGACTCTTTGTATTCTCCAAGTGGATCAAAATTTAAGATATTTAGCAAATCCTCTCCAGTTAATGCACTAGGGTCATTTATACGGGATTCATATGCTTTATTAAAAGATGCTTCTCTGGCTTCCAGACGTTCTCTACGAATTTGCTCCCAATCAGCTAGTACTTGGCTTACACGCTTGTTTCTTATTTGAATCTTGATCGAATTCGGATCAATACGTCCTTCTTCATCACGCGCACCATCAAAGTTTAAACCTACAATATTATCCAGTGTGATGATTAGAGATATAATGTCACCCACGGTTTTATACTCTTTTTTTAGCATATCATCATCAAGTAAGGAATTAATAGGCACATTTAAAGCTTCAGCTAAATGCTGGAGCTGTTCTTTTTTCGGGGTTCTTTCGTCTGCTTCATATTTACGAATGGTAATCTCACTTAAGCCCGATAGCTTAGCTAATTCTTTTTGTGTCAGTTTTCGTTCTGAGCGAATAGACCTTATTTTATCACCTGTTGTCATTTCATCACCTCTTACATGTAAATATTTTATCACAAAAAATAGTTTTTGCATAGAAAACATTGACAGATACAAAATGTATCTGTATAATCAGTACAGATACATTTTGTATCTGTAAGCCAAAGATATCTATACAGATGAAAGGAGAACAATTATGCAAACAAAAGAAAAACTCTATGTAACGGCTGAGGACCTTGGCGAACTTATGGGAATATCGGTTGGACATGCGTACAAAATCATTCGACAGCTAAACAATGAGCTGGAGAAGAAAGGTTTTATTGTTGTTTCAGGGAAGGTTTCACGACGTTACTTTGAAAAACGCTGCTATGGAGTGGAGGAAATCAGTTGAAAGCTAAAAAGAATAGTAAAACAGGCAAATGGGATGTTCAATATTCCTATACAGATTGGCTTGGTGACAAAAAGAAATCCACCAAACGGGGCTTTTCTACCAAGCGGGAAGCAGAAGCGTGGGCTCATAATTTTCTGGCAGTTAAGCAGGCCGACTTGGATATAAGATTTGAGGATTTCCTGAAAATCTATTACAGTGATATGGAGGGCCGGATTCGTGTAACAACCTTGCGGACTAAACGCTATATTATTGACCTGAAAATCCTGCCGTACTTTGGCAAGCGCAAAATCAATGAAATAACGCCAGCGGATATTCGAAAATGGCAAAATACGCTAATGAAACAAGGTTATGCAGCAACCTACCTTAAGACGATACATAACCAGGTGAACGCCATTTTCAACTTTGCTGTACGCTACTATAATTTGCAGCATAATCCCTGTGCAAAAGCCGGCAGCATGGGTAAGGCGAAGGCGGATGAGATGCAATTTTGGACAAAACAGGAGTTTATGCACTTTATTGATGCTGTCATGGATAAAAGGCAATCCTATATGGCGTTTATGGTCTTGTATTGGACGGGTATGAGGATCGGTGAAATGCTGGCGTTGACAAAGCAAGATGTTGACCTGGACAGCCTTACCATCTCCATCAATAAATCCTATCAGCGCATTGATAACGAGGATGTCATTACACCCCCAAAAACGCCAAAGAGCAAAAGGATTGTAGCTATTACTGATTTTCTCGCCAAGGATTTGCAAGATTATTATAGCTGCTTATATGGGTTAAGAGATGATGACCGCATATTTCCGTTTACAAAGTATTTTATGGGTAAAGAGATGGACAGGGGATGCAGAATCAGCGGTGTTAAAAAAATCCGGGTACATGACCTCCGGCACAGCCATTGTGCGCTGTTAATCGAAAAGGGATTCACGCCCTTGGCCATAGCTGAGCGGTTAGGTCATGACCGGGTAGAAACCACGATGAACACATACGAATGTGTCAAGTAAGGAGCAACAAGTTATTTAAAATATTTTTTAATGCTTATCTACCCACACAATTTCTATCTGTTGTTCGTCATGGATAAAAATTTTGTCAACCAACAAGTCAACCATTTCCCTATTCAGTATCTCAATGGCCTGCCATAGTCGAAACTCGGCAAGTTTTTCGTCGATTTCGCTCTTACCAACAGTGACAGCATCAAGTTGTTCCCGAAGTTTTGCCAGTTCCAGCTTCTTCTGCGAAATTGTGCCGTTTATTGTTTCTTTCTTGCTTAAAAAGGTTTCTTGATTCATTTTCTCCGAAACAAGAGCCATAAAATTTTTGGTGATTGATTCCTCAAGGAGCTTTATTGTTTTTTCCTCCAACCGAATCCGGCCTTCCAGTTCAGTTCTGGACGTACCATTTTTCCGAATAGCTGCCAGCTTCAATTCTTCCCGTTCAATGAGAGCTGCCGAATACGCTTTGATTGATTCCAGCACGGCTTTTTCAATAGATGCCTGAGATATAGATATTTCGGGGCAGTTGTAGTGATCGGTGTAATGCTTCGTGCCGCATTTGAAATGCGGGTCATATTTACCCGATCTTCTCATTGTGCGGTTACAAATCGGGCATTTAACCTTTTCATAAAAGATATGGCCAATGGGTACGCCATTGGGCTTCGTTCTTTTCAATGTTTCGTGAGCCTTTTTGAAATCCGAGTCGGATATGACGGCCTCATGCGCGCCCGGAATAATAATCCATTCTTCTCTTGGCCGCAGCAAAACGCGCTTCGTACTTGGCGCTTTCACCTTGTACATATTGGTAATACCCTTGCCGGTATATCGTTCATCGTGTAAGAGCCGCCCGACAAGGGCATTACACCAAAAGCAGTAATCCGGGTCAATGGTATTCCATTCTCGCGTAATTCCTTGCCGCTTCTTATACTCGCTGGGGGTAGGAATACCCTGCGCATTGAGAATTTTCGCAATCTGCGTCAGGTTGTTCCCGTCTATCGCCAGCGAATACATAAGGCGCACATATCCAGCTGCTTCCTCGTCAATTACCAGCTTGTTTTTTTCCGTTTCGGATTTTTTGTAGCCGAAAAGGGCATAGCAACTTAAAAACTCGCCTCGTTTCATTTTAATATGCTTGCTGGTGATAGACTTTTGGGCAAGGTCTTTGTTATAATGCTCATTCGCAAGGTTAATAATTGCCAGCTCCAGATTGGAAAGCGGATGCTTAAAGCTGTCATAATAATTGTTGATAGCGATAAACCTTGTTTTGTAAATCACAAGATAATTCATCAGCAGATCATCCACTTCAATAAGATTCCTGCCGATACGGGATAAATCCTTTACAATGATACAATTCACAGCGCCCCGTTTTACATCGCGCATGAGCCTTTGGTATGCCTCGCGGTCTGTATGGCTGCCGCTTTTGCCATCATCCACATAATCAATCACGCGAGCGTTTTGAAATTCACCCTGCGCGCCGATATAGTTTTGGATTAGCGCCCGCTGATTTGTAATACTGCTGCTTTCGTCCTTCTTATCGTCCTCATGGGAAATACGAAGGTAACAGGCAATGATACACTCCGTATCGGAATAATAACTTGTGTCAATGACAGACGGCGCGAAATTCATAACCTGAACATCAGCGTACATACGCCAAGACCTCGCTTTCCTTTGCCAGCCGGACGAGCCTTGAAAAACTGTCATTGAAATTAAGAACCACATCTACCACTTTTGTTGTAGGGTTTATCTCAATTCTGTTTACCAGTACGCCCACAATCTCTTTGTCGAGCGATTCAAAGCCTTTGAAGCTGCGGAAGTTGACAAGGCACTCATTTTGCCGCACCGCGTCCAGTTCATACTCTGACAACTCATTATCAAGCCGAGCAAGCCCAGCCTTTGCATTTTGCTTATCCCTTTCAAATTTTGACCGGGCAAGTTCAAATTCATTGCTATCCAGCAAGCCCTCTAAATGGTGGGTATACGCCGCCGATAACATATCCCCGGCCTTTCTGACCTCTTTTTGGAGCTTATGCCGCTCCTTTGCAAGCATCTGTTTTTTCTGTGAGATTGGCATGGAGTTTGCAATCTTATCCAGAAGGCCGTCAATGTCAAGGCAAGCGTCCATTTGATTTTGGATTGCGGTGTTTACGACAGCTTCTAATTTTTCGAGTGTAACGGGCTTAACCGCGTCCATGCCATGAGTGTACTTTAGTTCGTCATAACAATAGCGGCAGCGATAAGTGTACTTTACTTCGGACTTGTTTTTTCGGTAATATCCACGTTTCGCTGCTTTACCGCAGCGGGTACAAAATACCTTGCCGACATAAATGTTTTCGTCCAGCTTATTGCCGCGCTTCTTATATTTTTCCTTTGACGCAGCGATCAACTCCTGCACCACGTCAAACTGTTCCTTGTCAACTATGGCCGGATGCGCGTCTTTGTGGATAATCCATTCTTCTTTTGGCCTGACATCGAAACGCTTGCCATGCCGTTCGTACTTCCCCTGAATCTGATCGCCTGTATAGACCTCATTTATTAAAAGATTGCAGATATATGAATTTTGCCAAACGGTTTTTACTGCGTCCTTATCTTTCGTAAGCAGTCCCAGACCGTAATAGTGATTGCGCGGAGCTAAGATACCGTTTTGATTTAAGTAATCGGTGATCTTGATGCTACTGCACCCTTGCAGGCGCATATCGAATATCAGCTTAACGATTTCCGCCGACACCGGCTCGACTTGCAGGCGTTTCCCGCCACCCTCAGTCGTAAACGTATATCCATATGGCGGCAAGCAGCCAAGCAGTTCGCCCTTTTGTTGTTTCAACATAAAGGACGATTTTATTTTTTTGCCCAAATCCTTACTGTACATATGATTAACAAGGTTCTTGAATAGAATAAGCAACTTTTTCCGGCCCGCGTCCTCGGCGGCGCTGTCATAGCAGTCATTTACCGAAATGAAGCGAACATTGTATTGAATAAATGTGTCGAACAAAAGCTCGCCTACCTCGATGTATGTTCTGCCGAGCCGGGAAAGGTCTTTGACAACCACACACCGTACTTTACCGCTCAGTATCCCGGCCATCATATCCCTGTAACCGGGTCTGTCGAAATTTGTTCCCGAAAAGCCCAAATCGGTGAACACGTCCTTGAAAACAAGATCGGGCTGGCTGCCGATGTACTCTTTGGCAATGGCGATCTGATTATCAATGGAGTCCTCGGACTTGTCTGTTTCGTTTGAGATTCTACTGTATACCCATGCGTCGGATATTGTTGAATGGAGCTTGGAGCTTTCCTCCGTGTTGGGGAGCCATCTGCTTTTACGCGCCATATCAGATCACCGCCCTTTCCATGTACATGCGGTTATTAGCTGTCAGAGCGTCATATTCGCTCATATAGCGGAAGCGAATCTCCAAATCCTTGCTGTCATTTACAATAATGGAGTGTATAAGGTTGGCGACAATGGCTCGGTTGAGTTCCGTAATATTCTCATACTGCCGGAACCGTTCGGCTAATTCCATGCCGTGAGCGCCGTCTTTCAGACGGTCAAGCTCGGCAAACAGGGCGGTTATGTTGTTCTCTGCCGCCTCAATCTGATTATGGAAACTGTCACGGAACATTTTATATTCCGCTTCTGAAATGAGTTCATCAACATAATGTTCATAGGACTTTACAAGGTAATCTTTGTTTTCTGCAATTATTCGCCGGTTGTTTTCGATCATGCCGTCAATGGCAAGCTGTTTGCGGCTTTGCAGGCTGTCAGAGCCGAAGCTGCCTATATCAGCCGCAGACACAAGGCCGAAGATTTGCGCTTGAATAGATGCCAGCGCGAATTGCTCAACCGCCGTGGCGCTCACATTGTTGTTTTTGCAGGAGCCATATTTTTTGTGGGTGGAACAGACGAAATTCACATACGCCTTATCATTTTTCTTTACCGTGCGTATGACCATAGGCCGCCCACAGCAGCCGCAAACCATAAAGCCGGAGAACATATTAAGCCGCCCGACCCCGCCTGATACGCGAGTGTCCTTCTGCATAAGCTCCTGTACGATATTAAAATCCGACAGGGCTACAATCGGCTCGTGGACATTTTCGTGAATACTCCACTCGTTTTGCGGTTTGTAATAAAACTTAGTCATGCGGTAGCTGCCTTTTGTCCGTTTTCCTTGCTCCAAATTACCGATATAGACACGGTTAGTTAAAATCCGCTTAACAGCATTTACCGACCATAATGCCTTATCGTTCACAGCAAATGGCGTTTTATAGGCAATACCGCTTGCTTTTTTATATTCGGAGGGCGACAATACGCCCCGCGCATTCAGCATAGCGGCGATTTGCCCTTCGTTGTAGCCATCCAGCTTGTAGGTATAAATGCTGCGAACAATTTCAGCGGCATAATCGTCGGGGATGAGTTTTTTATCTTTTGCTTTCCGATACCCGTATACTGCAAAATTGCCTATAAATTCGCCGTTCTTGCGCTTGATTTCAAGCTGTGACCTTGTTTTGGTAGAAATATCCTCTAAAAAGGCTTCATTTATGATATTCTTAAACGGAACAATCAAGCTGTTATTACTGTCCGACATGTCGGCTTTCAGGCTATCGTAACCCTCGTTGACGGCGATAAACCGAACATTTTTCTCGGCAAAATATCGCTCAATGTATTTGCCGGTTTCTATGTGATTACGGCCAAGTCTTGAAAAATCCTTGACGATAACACAGTTGACCTTGCCTTCCTCTATATGACGTACCATATTCCGAAAGGCCGCCCGGTCGAAATTCGCGCCCGTGAAGCCATCGTCTGACAAGACCGAGGAAACACGAATATCGGGATTCTTGCTCACGAAGTTATGCAATAAATCCCGCTGATTTTTAATACTGTTGCTCTCGTCCTTGTCCCGGTCGTCTTTGGACAGGCGGACGTACAAATCAGCATCCCATACTTCTATATTTTTCATCGCTACATTCTCCTTAACATGGTTTCCAATACCCCGTTTACATGGCGGGTAGGCGCGTCATGCAGTTCACGATTTCCCCCATCGTGAATTGCAGCACCGACCAGCCCTGTGAAAAATGTTAAGGATTGCCGCGTTAGTCCGCTTCCATCATAGCATCCATATTTTCCACAGGCAAACTTGCCGATTCACTCAATCGCATATACATTACGATACCGCCCTGCTATGGCCGGAAAGCAAATACTGTTTGATACGATCCTCCAGCGTCGCCTCTGTGTCCGCGAAGGATACCCGGACAACCATATCGCCGCACCGGTAGCAGTAGGGGTTCTTAATTTGTTGAAGGTATGATTTTATGCGTTCCTCTTTGGGAAGCGATGTGTCAATCTTGACATCGCGGATGTCAGCCAGATCATCAATGTTGACGGGAGCCGTGGAATAGCTGTTTTTATCTCCAATTAGAGTTTGCATACGTTTTCCTCCTGTCGGCATTTTGATTGTATATATTTTTTAGGGAGAATAACGGTCAGCCAGACATATTCCCAAGTTGGGAATATGTCTGGCTGCTACCAGGTTACTTGCTGAAGATGCCAAAATTCAAACCCTTCCTTGTATTGCAGAAGTCGCAGGTTTCCTTTACCTCCTGCCATCCCCGCTTGACAAGGATGTACCCGCTGTTTCTGAAATCCGCCTCGCAGCGGCGGCACAGGCTGAGGATAAGGGGTTTCGGCCTTTCATGGCTAAGACCTACCGAAATGGCAAGCGCCCTGTCTATTGCAGACAGGGCGCTTTTATCCATATGCCCTATGTACTCTAACAGCCGTGACCGATCTATGGTCCTTACCTGTTCCGCCAGGGCCAGCGACTCTTTTTCGAGGCCGATGGAAGCGGGAACCGGTGCATGTGTGGGCAGGGGATTCTTATGCAGTTTCCCTGTAATAGGAACGACTACAAGCGTGGGACTGTATTCATTTCCAACATCGCTCTGCACCACCAATACCGGACGGCGGCCTCCCTGCTCCGAGCCGGCCACCGGGTCTAAATCAGCGCAATAAATATCGCCGCGTCTCATTTGTCTCTCCATATCTTTCGCTCCTTTGTAATTTTCATAATCCGGGGACAGGTAATAGCTCTTGCCTGTAATCCGCATGACCTTCCGGGCTTCCAGCATCTGTTCCGTCATATCGGAATAGAATGAGAGGTCGTTGTATGTTGCGGCGCTGTCCCGCAGCCGGATGATTCCTGGAAATTCCTCTCGTATGTGGTGCTTTGTCAGATAGATGTAGGAGACATACCGGCTGTTATTCCTGTTTGCCGCTATGTAATACCGGTCTATCCACAGCATATTTTCAGCGTTGTGAAGAATAGTGGTGACAGGAACGCGGCTTTCCATCTTTCTGTATAAGGTTTTTGGGGGTTCCATTTGAAGCCCCAGGCGCGGAGCCAAATCAGCCGCGAGAACAATGATTTCATCTATTTCCATCTTTGCGTCTCCTTTTCTATTAGCCGGCAATAATAAAGGAACATGGCGGCAGTCATGAAAACTGTCGGCCATGTTCCTCTTCTTGTTCAATCAATGGATGCCGGGAGGTGTTCCGGCGGGGTAATACCGGTTATTTATTAAACAAGTGCCTCCTATTCTCCGATTATATATTTGTATCGGGTAGCTTTTTCTTATTTTATTATGTATAATGTTGTGGTAAATATTTCATTGCGCCGGTAGGCTTGGTGATCTAATGGATACTGTAACCCTTCGGCGAACGGCGCTAAACGCACTATTGTAGCAATTAGGCGAAGTTCAAACGGTTTATTAAGTTGTACTGTTTTTATAAATAATGGGCAATTGGAATTTTTAGTAGCATTGGTGTTTATTAGCAATTAAGCGGATTTCGAATATGTGTTGATTTTGCATATACGCAAATCTTTTCAATCAATATCGATATGGGGGTGGTGTGCTTATGAGCATTGACGATCAAATAATTGAATTGGTCTTTGGCACAAATCTTTTCATTCAAGCGTTATGGTTTTCAATTAGTAACAAGGTCTTAAAAACTGGATATGTACAACTGGATAATTACTATAGCCATTACTCCATAACTGAACGCAGAAAAGTTCTAAAAACAATTGACAACTTAGAATTGCGCTCATTGATGGAGAAAAGTCAACCTATTGAAGATGGGTTTCTAAATACCCTTAAAGAAATTAATAGAATTGCATTCGATATGAATGTTTTGCCGGAAAACACTAAAGTGGGAGTCGGTACAGTAATTATATCATGGCTACTATATTGTGCTAAACAAAAATATGCAGGGATTATACGAAAAAATATTTCAGAAAAAGTCGCTAAAGAATATAATGTTATATATGTCGATGATAAATATATAATTAGAAGAGATATTGATTATAAAATAGTAACCAATTTAAACATGTTTATAGAAATTATTTTGGGACTTAATCCTAAAAATACTATTTTTTTTAGAGGACAGGAAAGTATAAATTATTGGTTGCAACCTTCTATAAGAAGATCTAGTGATATTTACAAAAATGAGGCGAGACTTTATCAGGAATTAATTTTGCGTTGTCCTGATGACTTTTCCAAATGCAAATCACATTTAGATCATCTAGTACAAATGCAACATTATGGATTACCAACTAGGTTAATTGATATAACATCAAATCCTTTGGTTGCACTTTATTTTTCTACTTTAGGTAAATCCGATACAGGTAGCGGAGAAGTTATTGTTTTTAATATAAAGGATATGGATTATAAATACGAAAGAAGCGATACGGTCACTATCCTTTCTTGTTTGCCCTTATTTAGTTATGAGGATCAATGCAAATTATTGGAGTTATCCAATAATTTAGATGGGTCACAATTTAATCAAGATGAAACTGTTTTGCGTTTGCTCCATGAAATCAAAATAGACAAACCTGCTTTTGCAAATAGAATTGTACCAGAAGATTTAAGAAAAAACTTAGTAGTTACTCCTTCTTTGAGAAACAATCGTATTATCAAGCAATCCGGAGCATTTATCATATGTGGATTAGTCGATTGCTGTGGTATACATGATCAGCCATTGGAATCTTTAAGACATTACAATTTATCGGGAAATAAAACTCTATTAATTATTGAGAACAAAGAAAAAACGCAGAAAGAATTAGGTGCTTTTAATATAAATGGTGCAACGCTCTTCCCTGAGATAGATGATGTTGCATCATACTTAAAAAACAATTGGCTTTAACATATCCACAAAGCTTACATGATCCATTATTCGAATTGACAAGGTTAATGTAGTATTAAATATTTTTGTTATGTTAATTTGGAACAAGCCCAGTTCCTAGATAATGAGAAACTTGGCTAAGAAATGATTTTGGCTATAACAAAACATCAATGACTAGTCCAGCCGCTTTTGCACTTTTTATGGACAGAGAGGAGGCAATCATCTTGGGTCATGAACGAATTGGCTTTTTGCCACAAACAAAACAATGGCGTGCAATAATAGACCAACTCGCTTTATTTAGCGGTGGTAGTATTTCTATTGCTCAAATTGCAAATGAAACTCTTAATGCAGTCAAAAAGACCTATGAAGCAATGCCTTTCGATGAATCTGTTGTCAAGGCTCTGTTTTTTCTTGCCACGCTCTCATACTCTGCTAACCTCGAAAATCAAATAGACTTCTTGAATGATAATGGCTACTCGGTTGACACTCAAATGTCGCTGTTCTCCCTCATGGAAAGTGCGCAGGACTATATAACGACCGAAGCGGGTTCTCTTGAAATCAACAAACTCGCCAAGGATTCCGCTATGCAAGCCGTTATTGACTATCAGGATCGGCACAAGACAGAGCAACTATCACTATTTTCCGACCAACCGGATAGTATTTGGAATAGTGTTGGAACTGGAGCGGCGTTCTGCGAATTGTCACGCACGTTCTTTGCGTCCTTCACGGAGCGGCAGCTCAAATATTATATCGAGCGTGCGGCGGCAAGCAGCATAGATAATTACGATACCATGCAAGCGTTCAGTCGGCAGTTGTCCGATCAGTCAAAAGCGATTGCCGAACACACCTTTGAGATTTCCAAACTGGTTCAATCTTTTTCGGCGGGTTGGTTCAATAAAAATGCTGTCCATTCTCTGCCCACCGAACAACAGGTAAGAGGCTTTCTAAGTATGTCCTTCGGCAAATTACGCGAGGAGTTCCGAAGGGAGGCTGATGGTAAATGAACCGACAGGCCTCTAATGTGAATATTCGTGTAAATTGCGGAGATCATTGTACCTCCCGTAAATGTACGGCCTCGGAAATCAACTTGCTTCACCGAGATATTGCGGACATTTCCGCTAACATTACCATTGGTTATGCCAAATTTGTCAAAGATGCGGACGAGCTTCCTCACAGAATTCTTGATTTATTACAAATCGCGGCATATGTTTTTTGTGGTGACCGTATGGCTCACCGTGGCAGTCGCGACAGCGTAAATAATGAAGCATGGGCGCGGTCGTTTGAGTTCCATATTCCTGTTCTTGATTTTGAATTTTGGGACGATGCAAAAACCAAAAAGGCACTGAATGATGCCATTGTATTTATGACGGGAGATCGCAGTTATAAATTTGTTTTTTCTCAATCAAGCAAAAACCCCGCTGATGTTATCAATAAACAACTGACTTTGTTCAAGGACGAGTTTCAAGACATTAACGAAGCAAAGAATACAGATGTTATGCTGTTTTCTGGCGGCTTGGACTCGTTAGCTGGTGCGGTGCAACGACTAAGTGAGCATACTGATCGATCCTTGTGCGTTGTTAGCCATAATTCTAATAAATCCGTTACTCATACACAAAAAGCTCTAATTGACACACTCAACAAGCAATACGGCAACAGAGTAAAACCTTATAGTTTTGAGTGTTGTAATCATGACGGATTGAAAAGCAAGGACGAAACTCAGCGCACGAGGATTTTCTTATTCTCGGCGATTGCCTTTTCACTTTGCCACTGTTATGGAAAAAATTCGTTCTATGTGTATGAGAATGGGATAACCAGTATGAATTTGTCTAAACAAGCAGACGTGATAAACGCTCGTGCCAGTAGGACTACCCACCCTAAAACACTTGGCTTGCTTAGAAAGTTTTACAAGTTATTAAATCCCTCATTTGATATTATAGCGCCTTATTGTAATCAGACAAAAGCGGAGATTATGGAGACCTTCAAAAAATATAACTCTTTGAATCTAATCGCAAGTTCGGTTTCTTGCAGTTCATCACGCACAAAACCGGGACAGGCTCCGCATTGTGGATGTTGTTCGCAGTGTATTGACAGGCGCTTTTCCTTATTTGCGGCAGGACTGGATGATTATGATGCTGCTTATGCCAACGATTTTATTACCGCTTTTCCTGACGAAAAAAATAATGAAACGAAACAGCGTATTTATATAACCATGCGTCTTGCGAGTCTGGAAGAAATCTCAACACGAGATGCTTTTATTAAAAAATATCCTGATGATGTTACTAGTTTAGTTGCTTATTGGCAAGGTTCTAACGCAGATGATAAATTGGATGAAATATACGATATGGTCTGCCGTTACGGTAAATCAGTAATGGATGCGGCTACAAGAATGAGAAACAAATTTGACAACGATTTGTCTCTACCAATCAATCCAAATTCACTCTTGGGAATCATATCCGAGCGACAATATATGAAATCGCCTATTTTCAATCGTGTAAGCGAAATTGACACAATTCTCAAAAAAGCTATTCCAGACATTTTTCAGCGTGAAAAGCCTAAGAATGAGAATGACTTCAATGACAAACTTCATGGTATTCTAAACGTACATAGTGAGTTTACAAGAGAATATCCTGTTCTTCTTTTTGGTTTATCTTCGTACAAAGCAGATCAGGCGCAAGGAGATCTGATTGTGGAAAGCAAATATCTAAGAGGTAATGTATCACCCAGTGTAGCAAGCGAGGGGATAGCTGCCGACATAACAAAAATCCCTGATGGCTTTGGTGTTTTAGTTGCGGTCTATGATCCAGAACGAAAGATAACTGATGATGAGCAATTTGCAAAAGCATATGAAAATAAGCGCTCAGACTGTTACATCAGAATATATAGGTAGAAGGTTTGAGTACATAGCGCCTAATACTATCTGGGAATCACAAGCAGTCATGTGAGCGAAGAAATTGATCTCACCTCTATCGCAGAATGTGTTGAATTTTATAACGATATTTAGTTGTCGCTGAAAAAACGAACTTCCACTAATAAGCAAAATGAGCAATGAGGTGAACTGCTTTTAATCCATATAATCCAACCGTAGAACACCCACAAGCCGGGGCATCATTGAGATGCCCCGGCTTGTGGGTGTTGAAAGCAGAAATATACAAAACTCGGTCAGAAATTTTTCGGATACTCCAGATTGGATCAATATCCCGTCTTTGGCAGCTTGCCCTTGGGCGGGTTATTTACAACAGTGGAGCAATCATCCCGACTGATCACCCATTTTTCCAGATACCGTCCGGCAACGCCGGTATGGTTGACGAAGGTGTAGCCGTCCTGCACCGTATCCAGTATCTTTACATGTGCCTTTGGCTTCGTAACTTCCCGGAATCCGGGCTGTACCGTCCCGAAATCAATGCGGAACCCGGTCACATACTCCTCGTCCCGTAAATTCAAAACAGCCGCAGAACAATCAATCACGTGGTTTTTATTGGAGGTCAGACCGGAGGCGATCAAACGATAATCGGAATTCATATTGGTACGGATGAATACATCCAGCAGCACATTTACATCATTCCATGTTCCCGTTTCAATTCGCTCCAGCCTCACCGCTTCGGCCGGCAGCTCATCCCACCAGCGAAACTCATCCAGCGGAACATTGGACAGGTTTTGTATGTCAGAAAACGTATAGGTGATGGTTTGTCCGGCTTTAGCCTTTGCGGGGCCGTCTTTGGTAATGGATACGCCCGGTACGACTGGAGCGTTTTTCACCGTCACCTTTACAACATCCATGTGGTAACGGATATGGAAGGTGAATGGTTCACCATTGGTCAGGTAATAATCGGGGGCAGCAATCTCCTCACAGGTATAGATGCCAACGTCGTGAAGTCCGCTTTCCGCGATGCCACGGCTGTCCGACGTGATAACCTCCACCAATTCACCCTGTTCGTTGTGGATGGCGAACTGAGCACCTGCAAGCGGGGTTCCTTCCTTGTCACCGGTGACGGGGTTGTATCCTCCCGCTACCTTGACTATCTGGATACGTCCCTTCTGCCGCTGATTCTCCCGTTCTATCACCGTGGTTTCGCCCGGATACAGAGTCACTTCAATGGGTGTTGCATCCAGAATATGAAAGGTCGGTGCCTGCGTTTCCACCACAATATAATCGCCGGGCGGCAGCTCGCTGGAAAACAGGATATGCCCATCTGAATCCGTTTTGTACTCGCCAATCTTTGAACCATCCGGGGCATATAGTGCGTATGTTGCTCCCGCCAGCGGCTCACCGCTTTCCGCGTCCACCTTTAACAGTTCGAGGGTTGCCGTCCGGGTGTTTTTCAATGTAATGGAGGTGGTTTCGCCCCATTCCAGTTTGATTTCATGGAGGGTATCATCCAGTACGTATTTGACAGGCTCCGGAACAGCAACCTCCTGAATCAGATAATCCCCGGACATGAGCGTGTTTTCAATGACAATCTTTCCATCAGAATCCGTCACATAATCGCCAATGACCGTTCCGTCCGGATACATCAGCCGGAAGGTGAAGCCTTCCAATGCAATGTCATTGT
>Ga0153947_1000162_pt1 | contig 31321 bp, 36 predicted proteins | sample TSNJ031MetaG_FD_104697 | JGI IMG/M metagenome (GOLD analysis project Ga0153947, IMG submission 104697) | Attine ant fungus gardens microbial communities from New Jersey, USA - TSNJ031 MetaG | ecosystem: Host-associated > Fungi > Mycelium > Unclassified | place: USA: New Jersey, Wharton State... | reverse complement strand
CTGCAGCGAGACCTACTTTGCTCAGATCCTCCAAATAGTATCCTCCTTTGGTTGTCCTCTTCGTGCCCTTCACGCGCAAAAATTTGACGAGAATGGCCAAAAGACCACTGAATGCAAGCAGTAATCGCACTCGTGGGCTCAGCGATAACAAGTTTCGGAACCCTGGGGCAGAAGCAATGAATGATGTTCCGGCTAGCGTACTGTGGACAGGCATTCCCGTTTCAAAGATGGAACAGGAAAGATGAGTGTACTTGCGTTTATATTACATGACATTCTTATCACAGGCTTGATTCAGTCAGCTACAAGGACGTTGCCTAGTTCTACCACATGTGCCCTGTGCTAGAACCTTTCTGATTTCCCGGAATCCATCCTTTTTTTAGCTCCAATGCAAGCGATTCACATGTCCACAACTTCAATCCGCTTTCGGACGATATTGTTCAATACTAATAAAAACACATCCTCTGTCTTGTTTCCTGGACACCTAACGAGCTTTCTCTCATGACTTTTTGACTGCATCACCAAAAATATTATTCTCCCTATTCTTGAACGCTACTAGGTTACGATCATCACGCATTGACTTGACTTCGTAATCATACATTTCGTGGGTACGTTCTCAAGACGTCCTTCGTGCTTGACCAAACGGCGAAAAGGCAAAACACACAATCAAACTCTATTCTGGGTCATTCAAAAAATGCTCATCTTTTTCAGCCAGGATCCTGAGTTACTATGATAATTTGAATGAATTGAACACATCTGATGTTACACCAATCCAGCACCTTGTCAACACCTTGTAATCGTCTTCCAGGTGCCCAGGATCCGAGATATGGTAGCTTCCGAACCTGAAAAAACTTCAAAGCTCAGCAATCTGCATTCCAGTGAATGCCTGGAAAAGAAAAGCCAATCTTTTTGAGGAATCAAGCTTATCATCGAGTATTTCTGTACTCTTTTCCAGGTGTTGTCACTATAGTCTTAGCTGTTGGAGTCCAACCACGCGGTGAGAACCCGTAATGCTGCCATAGTGAGTTGAGAAGCTTTCCTTCTATTTATACTCCGTGCATCGTCACTCTTATGTATATGTGACCCACGGACTGCGACCGCGCACCGTGTAATAAATCGCTGACCCAAAAAAAAATGTATATGTGACCCTCTTGTGGTCGTCTGTATTGCAAGTAGGTCCCTACATACCTCTCAATTACTTATATCTCCTTAGACGTTGTTTTCATACAAATATAAACATGTAACAAGTGAAAACTTATTAACATACCCTCAGATGAATTTTTGATTTCTATAATGAACTCCCATTTGTATTGCGCGTTGTGTTGCGCGTGATGCGACACAATGATAATATCATGTATCGTCTCATAATTTACTATTGTGTTCTTCAAACACACAATGCTCAGCAACAATGCCAAAAGCCTCACCGCCCCTATGTACTACGATAAACCTCTGGTGAGAAAAAATTAGCATGTCCAATCCAGCTTCCAGCTTCATTGGAGACAATATCTGTATATAGTAATGGAGAGGATATCTACATATGGTAATCCATCTAACGAAGTCTTTCCAGATTTGGGAAAGTCTGGTCACCCGAGAATCTCGGCACAGACCGCTTATGCCCAAAATCGAGCGTTGCACTAAAATCAGTTTTTGCCTTGAAGTGTTCCATTTTGTGATGGTAGATAGAGTTAAATACGAGTGATTGAGGCGAGACTTATTGCACATTTGCAACGGGTTTCCGATCCCTTTTAATTCAACATTTCGGGTAAGAGGTTGAATTATCAGGGTGTCTTTTTTTAACTCGGAAATTTATTACGCGGTGTACGCTGACTACTAGAGTTCGAGGACTTTTTCGAATACGCAATCGGTCGGTAATCAGTCGGTGTGTCAGTCGGGTGATGAATTCTAGTATCATTTGGTCAGTCAATGCCTACTTGTCAGAATTTCCTGTCGACTTGTTCATTTGCAAATATTTAGGGTCCAGAATCTTGTTCCTCCAGCAGAGGCTCGAGGACCTCTGACGTGGCAATCAACATGCATAGACGTTCTACCCTCTTTTATTCTATATTTCCTTAATGCGTATCTCGTTCTCGTGCCAGGAACACTACTCATTCGTCTGACTCTCCTCCCTGTATCTCTTTGGGCGTTCTTTCGAACAGCAACACAAATCGACCTCGCCCATGGCTTGAGATGTAGAGAGCGGCTAATGTATTGGAATGTCGGGTTCGTGGTGAGTAGTATCCTGCCCTGAATGTGTTTTGCCATAGTGATGTTTGTAGATTGCAATGACGTGTGCAGCAGGCAGATGCATCTCATGGTCGTATCAACGAGTGGCATACAGAAGGTTATACCGCGTCCCAGGGGAGAAAAATACAAATGAAAATAACTGCATCTGGGACGCTCTCGATTTATGTTTCAACTTGCGAGGTATTGGTTGGAGTTGGTCTCATGGTCTGCAGGTTTCGCCAAGGCCAACACAGTCTCGCCGTGATTTCCTCATCTCGAGTCTGATCCATTTCTTCAAATGTGTCATCTTAGCGGACCATATACATTGGGCTGTACAGTGGTTTGGCCCCACCACCATTGGGTCTCCCCATGGAGGCACGATACATCATCCTCCCCTCCCACCTTTCCTTGATCTTCTCCGGTCAACTATTCTGATATCACTCACTGGATTATTCATCTGCTTCATCCTGGAAATGGCTTACGACGTTTTCGCTCTCATAGGAGTAGGAATCTTCAATCAACATCCACTTCAGTGGCCACCCCTGTTAGACTCACCTTGGCTCTCATCCTCGTTGACCGAACTCTGGGCCAGTCGATGGCACCAAATCTTTCGTGATGTATTCATTGGCGTTGGAGCGAAACCTCTATCCTTGCTGGTTGGACGAGTCGGTTGGATCATAGGAGGCTTTTCGGTCTCCGCCATTTTGCACTACTTTGGCCTGTGGGGACTGGGGCGAGGCACTGAATTCTCAGGTGTAGGGAGCTACTTCCTGATCCAGGGCCTTGGTGTTACTTTGGAGCATTTATGGAAATCTTTTACCGGTAGACGGATGAAAGGTCTCGTGGGTAGAGTCTGGACATTCGTCTGGGCTATAGGTATGGGTCAAGGGTTTCTAGATGCTTGGTTTCTTAGAGGACTAGCTGGAAGTTCCTTGCACCAAGACCGATTTAGACCTAGTTATATAACTTTAGGATCATTGCCCCTTCCTTCGGCTTGATATTTCTGTTTTTTTCGATGTCCAGAATAGTATTTTGCATCATCACATGGACAACCTTTTTCCTATCACGCGTCCATCTTCTGATCATCTCCTGTCCTGTTTTCCATGAAAGTAGTTATAACAGGCTGCAACGGAAGCGTTGGCCAGCGTGTGTCTCTTCTGGCGCTCAAACACGGTCACATCGTTGTTAGTGCTGATCATACTCCTTTACCGCTCGAACTCTGCCATCTCGTGAAGGAATATCAAGACAGGTTCACGTTTCATCAAATTGATCTCAAAGATTACAATCATACCCTAGAGCTCCTTCAAAAGTCGGAATGCCAAGCTGTCATCCATCTTGCGGCCATTCGAGACCCATCTGATTACAAAGTCCAAACACATCACAGGCAAGTTTCTCCCGGATTCAAAAAATGAAGCAACCACACTTCTGAACGCGGTACACACACAGTAATGTCATCCTATCATGGAACGTCCTACGAGCTTGTGCAGAAGTAAGACTGTTACTTGCGTTATCTCACATCGCACCACTTTTGTTTTGCTCAATATCCCCGGTTTTTTTCATTAGCTGGGAATAGCTCGTATTGCACAAGCATCTAGCGTCAATGTGATCACAGGGATATACAGCGTCACACAAACATATCGGTATTTCCCCATTGACGAAGATCATCCAACCGAACCAGATGAACCATATGGGCTATCAAAAGTGTAAGGTTTCTGTCGCAATGCACAAATGCGGCATCCAAGAAGGGACACGAGTTCTAAACGACCTGCTTTAGAATATGCGAACTCCAAGCATCAACCATCACCCGTCGCTACCCTTCCCTCCGGATCGCAAGTCTCCGTCTCCATTGGTCCCTTCCATATGGAACGTATCCTTCCGAGAAAGAGATGGCCCAGGACCTCTGGGGATATGTCGACCATGACTCCGGTGCCGAGGCATTCCTCTTGGCTCTAACATGTGACACTTCAAATTGGCCATCAAAAGCGGAAGCTTTCTACATCGCTTCCCCTACGATAGGTCCAGATAAAGACAGTGCCAAGTTGAAAGAAGTGTTCTGGCCCGACGTGCCAATCAAAGAAGGATTCGAGATCAACGGAAAAAAGGGATTCTTTGATTGTTCAAAGGCGGAGAGACTGCTGGGATGGGTTCACAAGGATCATATGGTACCAGAATGAGACGAGGGAAGGGGGTGTCGCAGAGGTCACGATGGATGGAGAAATGTCTGGAGCTAAAAGCCATTAATGACGGAGAAATGTAAAATACGACAAAATTGATATCAACTTTACTCACATATTCTGCGTAGTGATGCAACACCTCTCTCAGTTGCTTTCGTGAAATCTCAGCTCGATAGAATATCTCATCATCTGAGTGTTTGCCGTCAAAGTACTGATTAATCCTGAGAAACCGTCGGCGCGTCAATGATTTTCAAGAGGGGGTTGACCAGAAGAGATAGGTTAAACGACTCACTGCTCAAACTGCTTTGCGATGTAAGGATCCTTCTCCTCAGACATTGTTGAAAGCCACTTTCTTTCCAAGGGTGTAGCACGTGCAGGATCACTGATGATACTCAAACTCCTCTGATCATCCTCCGCATCCCAGGTTGAGCCGCTCATGTCACTCTCTTCTTGACCATCGTCATAGTCATCATCATTCTTTTCGTCCTCGTCCTCATCAACAATCAAAAGCCCGGTTCGGTTGGATCCAGAAAAGTCGTTGACCTGTTGGGTGAGCCAAGGAAGTCCGAGATTTGGAAAAGCCGTCAATCCACCCAGTTCCTGGGGGTCCAGTTCGTCATGTACTCGAGAGCCTCGTCTATTTCCTGTACTAAGCATAGCATTCTTCTGAGCCAATGCCCTCTCATGCCGAAGACGAACGCGAATTTTGAGATCAGGTGGGACCACAACTCTGACACGCAGATGGAGGGTGATCAAGAGGTCTCGCTTCAGCAGCCAGATGATCACATCTTGAAAAGTAGCGATAAGCTCTTTGGTCTTGACAAAACAAGCATAAAAATGATTCTCTGTTCGCTTTGACATTGATGAAGAAATAGTTGCCAGAATACGAGGCAGGGGTGGGATAGCTTGATGATTGAAATCCTTGGAGAATTCTGCAGCAAGTACAGAAAGCCTAGTGATGACGATCTCAGCCGACAAACAGTGTAGGGAGAGTGGTGAACAGGAGACGCACGGCTGTTCAAATCTCGAGGGGACAGTGAAAGCAGTTTTGAGTCCAGGATGAAGGGTGTCAACAATTTTCGCTCGGCGGTAGTAGACAAGCCAGCGAACGACCGGGTATATCTGAGCCTCAAGGTCCCAGTCAAGCAAACTTGCCATATCTGCCAAACTCGATGGATGTGAAGGGGAAATGCTTCACAGGGCACACAGCAAAACGAACTCACGAGAGCGTTACAGAGACAGTCTCCAAAAATCTTACGAGCCCTTCGGCAGCAACACGATCATCTGGATTGAGATAAGGACCTTTCAGGCTGGCGAAGTCACCTCTGTCTTTCGGGTCGTCCAATATCAGTAAGCTTTTCCATGGCGCAAGTGTGGGTAGTCGCCACCCAAAACTCAACGCTGGTCCCCAGTCAGGAGAGTCTTCTTCTTCATCAGGCGAGGGGAGATGATCAATCTCCGTCTCATCTTCGTTGTGGAGTAGAGCATCGAGGTAAGGCGGCAATTGGACTTCGAAGGGGAAACCGTTGATAGTCAAATTGGCAATCTGCGATACTTTGATGGCCTCGTAAAGATCTCTCAAGGCTGAGGCGATGGACGATCCTTCGAGGCATTTGTGAGCATAATCTACGTACTGGTGTCCTGGCAAAAAAAAAAATCCTAAGAGGTGCATTGAAATGGGGTCGTAAAAAAACGGAGCAAACCTTCAGACTGCGCCAGGTCTTTGATGGACCCCAGCTTGTCACACTCTTCTTCTACAAAATTGTTCATCACTTGCTCTTGAAATAAAACCGCAGTAGTCGGAAAAGCAGCTTGTTCGTAGATGATCTCATAATACTTGAATAGATTGCCAGATGCAGAAGAGGAGGGGTCTGGACGGTCGCAAACAAAGACCAGGTGAAAAGACTGCAGCCAGCCACCCGTACGTTGCGTGACCGAGGAAGTTTCAGAGTCATCCTGAGTCGAGGTCTGGGTCTCGTTCATCGTCGTCGCCGTCGTCGTCGTCGTCTCTTTTGCACGTGTATGACTCCCCCCTTTGTCTGTCTTGAACCTCCATTTCCCCTCAGCATCGACATGGACAGGGTGTCCAATAAAAGCCAAGCCGTCCACCAACAGTTCAAATTTTTGATGGCACATTGATTGATGGGGCAACAATAGGTTCGCGAGAAAATCGACATGGTATCCAAATAAGTGGTCGTATTCATGTCTTCCTATAGGTTCTGGGGAAGGTAGAGAAAAAGGTTGTTCAAGGGGAGAACGAGGTGATACACTACCCGAAACGGATGGTGATTTTGGGCATACAGCGGTGGCCGGTCGTTGCCAACGGTATTCAGAGTCATCTGCATCGAAAGACTGATCCATGCTTTCGGCTTGCTCTTCCAAGGCTTCTGGTGTATGAGATGCGCGCCATGGGTTGTCTATATGCGATGGCCAAGGACCGCCGTCGAGTCTGGCCCTGCTGAGTCTTGGTCTTGGAGAGCAAAACCGCAGTGGAGGCCAGCGATAGACAAGAACTGGGCCCTTGGCCGAGCCGCTGATGAGCAAAATTGACAAGAGAGATTCTGCCATTATATGAAGCGCATGCAGTCAATATCAATAAATGGATTTATGCCCATCCAAAATAACAGCAGCAAGGAAGATTCAAGATGGCGTGCGAATAAAATATAGTCTGTGCTCTTCTGTAGAGTAATATAAATATAACAGATGCTGTTTCTAAAGTTTCGTGATGCACCAGTTCATCATGTATAATACTGCGTCCTGTTTACTTTCCATGACTGTATATTCCGTGCTGACCTCCAATTCCATCTCTACTCGCACACTTCCTTGAGAATGTTCAAAAACCTGCTTTTCCCACAACTTTCTCCACGACTCGGGCGAGTGCCAGAATTGTGTGTGCACCGTTCCGTCAGCAAGGGTCTCCGTTCTCGTACCCTGAGTAGACCTGACATAATGCCTTCCAAATATAACGGAACCTTTCTCGGGACAGAGAAGGGTGGCAGTCCGGCGTGCCAGGTCGAGCTGCATCTCTTCATCAAAGAGGTGGAAAAAGAGAGAAGCATGTATGACCGAGACATGCCCTTTGAGTGGATTAAGCGAAGTAAGAGAACTCAGATTGTCTGGTCGGACTGCAGGAGATCCCAGAACATCCTGAGATAAGACATTCGGATCAAACACGTCCCCCGAAATAAACGATGCAGGGAAGGTTGAAGGTGAGGTCCGATAGAGGTCGTGTCCCCATTCCCAGAATTCTAAAAAGAGAGAATCATAAAATAAAGAAGACTGAAGAGAACGGTCTCTTTGATTGCAGAAACTATTTCCTTACGTGGATTGAGATCAAAGCCAATCATCTTGTCCGCTGGCCAACCATCAAAAACGACTTTTCGCAGATCGTGTCCAACTAATTTTCAAAACCAAATGTGAGAGAATCAGTAGAGACGTCTTATGGAGGAGAGAAAATACCCACAGCAGCATCCGAGGTCGAGGAAGATTGCCTCTGGATTATTCTGGCCCAATTTGAGCACTTGCTGGTAATAAGATATCTGTGTGATGGGCAGTCTTGGGGGCAACTATTAAGCATCACAGTGAACGTAACATTCTCTATCCTCATACTTTGAAAATGTAAAGTGGCGTATACAGGGGTATGGACAAAGCTGTAGTCATATATCCGTGAGTTCATAGGTCGAGGATGATATAGAGTGTGCTACCTCGTACGCTCTAGTCTGGACCGATATAATATGTTGCTTAAGGTCCTCGTAACATGTAATGCCCGTCATAACTCGTATGAAATCCAAATGTTCACGCCCTAGGTTGAACAAGGTCGGATCGAGTGGAAGAAGAGTTCCTTGAACCATTGGATAGGTACGGTTGTAACCCGCGCGGATAAGTTGGGATGGTCCCTTTTATCTGTAGTGCCTATCCCCATCTTTGCAAAAAAAAAAAAAGTCACCGAAAGACGGAGCATTGTGGTTGGTCCTTTGCGCAAACGTAAGCTGCCTGTGGATGATTCAACAAGTGCCCCCCCTCTCCTCCTCCTCCCTTCCCCACGAGGACACCGGGGGGCTAATTAGAACAGTCCATGCCATTCATGCGGACGTTGTGACCGTGAATGATCAATGACACATCCCCTTCATTCCACTAGACCCGACTAAATCCCATTTTTGGATTGTCCCAGTGACATGTTGTTTTGCTTGCACAACATTCGCTGGAGGGGTCCGACGCTCTTTTAACCAACGTGAAGCTGTACCACCATAAAGCAGCAGAGATAATGTCCTCTCCAGGAAAGGTAGTCAGTCGGCTCAGGGCAATCATTAGATGACCTACAATGTTGACGGCCATCATTTCTCCCGGTGGCATTAGAAGATCATCTTTTCTGTGGCGAGACCTAAAATGACATCTATCATCCATCATACACATGTCTTGAACAATATGTCACTTTTTTTCTGTGAGAGCAATAGAATTCTAGAATAGTTTCAAGTCGGCCGGTAACTCGGATGAAATAAGTTTGATTTATTTCCGCGTGGGTATGGCAAAACGTACCACCGGATTGGCATGTACATGTTGACATTACCTCTGTTGACATCCCTTCTGTTGACATCCCGGTTGATTTGTGTTCCTAACATATGGTATTGGAGCGTCCCGATACTGTGAATGGACGGAATGGACATCCGTATGTCACGGCTTCACCGGACGTCGTATTCGGTAGAGTTGATAATTCCAAATGATACTGGGATTAACCCATCCGTATCAGGCATAGCAAGCACGACTGGTATACAAATAAGGATCTATGAATGAAACAGGCTGGTCACCAACAGTCATCACTAGCTCACGTCCCTTTTATTTATAGTTTCAACGTCCCCGTACATTAGGACGTTCAACACAGAGTCAGCCGCCCAAGTTTTGTAGCTTAAACCTCCACAAGTCCAAGGTGGTGACAATGAGTGACATGCTCCGCGATGTGCTTCGCGGATGAATGACGGTCATCATTTCAGGAGATGGGCGTCTCGTCTGGGGTTCTAGGTCCATGATACGCGAGTTACCGTGTTCATTTCGAGCAGATTGTGCCGTGATCAAACTTGGTACCCTCCTAGATTATTGAAATCATATATACTACAAAAAGTACCCTTGTTCGACAATGATTTCTCGGTACCACAGCCTCGGGCACAGGAAAGTTCTCCCGAAAATAGTTTACTACAAATGCCAAATATGTCAATTTCGAATTTGGACCATTGACGAAAATCCTTTTGTCCAAAAGGAGTAGTTTTGCTGGAAATAAGCACTTTCTGAAGACTGTTGTTGTATTAGAGATTAACGACAAGCAGCCATGTCACAATCTCAGAATGAGCACAGCCAACTCGAAACACACATGGTTCGCCTGCCGACAGGTGTTTCTCTGCAAGTCGACCTCATCAAATCAGATACACAAGCCCATAAATTAGCGATCTGTCTGCATCCCTGGTCTTGGTTAGGAGGGCAGAAGAATGACCCGTGCGTGTGTATCTATCAAAGACGGTAGAAAAAGACTAGAGAGTTGTGACAGAGTTCTCTGCTCCCTTGCCGATCCACTGCTTGAAGCCAGATACCACGTACTCCGCTACAATTCGAGGGGTGTCGGGAAATCGACGGGCTCGTCCTCTTTCACCGGATTCAGTGAAGCCGAAGATCTCAAGGCCCTTGTGCAGTGGGCGCTTGGTCAGCTAGAAAACATTGATTGCCTGGTGCTCATTGTCAGTCACAGTGACGATTGATACTGAATACGCGTGCTTAACGGGTGCCAAGGGCTATTCTCATGGATCCCTGATTGCCTCTTTGCACCCTGTAGTACTGGCACCGATCAGAACCTCGCATGTTCTCCTGTCATACCCCTTGGGTCCGCGAGGATGGCTCACGCTGTTCCAAACATCTTACTATCAGGCCCAGCTGGAACAGCTTGTGCAGGACCCTGAATCAAACGTGCTGGTGATCTACGGAGACAAGGATGAATTTACAAGCAAGTCGAGCTACGAAGGGTGGGTGGGGAAGCTCAAAAACGGCAGCACTGGGCTGAGAGTGGCAGAAATTGAGAATGGGAGACATTTCTGGGGAGGGAGAAGTGGGCAAGTGCTGAAGGAGGTAGTGGTAGAATGGTTGCAAGGAGGGTTACCGAATTAGGCGTATAGGAGTTGTTTCTTCCAGTACCACCATCATTAGTGTAGTGACTTATGTAGGTCTCCCTCCTCCCTGGTTTCTCCCAGACTCACAGCAGACCAGGCCTCTGCCAGACGAGCGTCCTCGCCAAAGCGTCGCGAATCTTATTGGCAAATTCGAGAATCAGACCAAACGCACCTGCGATCCAGGACAGACCCCTCCGCGCAGTACCAGCGTCGTCTCCAATAATACAGGCGACTCTGCAAAGGAAGAGCTCAGAGAGAAACGAGAATGGCCTCCAAAGTTGCCCACAGCTCTCTCGGTCCCCGTGGCCCCCAACAGTTCCTCGGAACCGCCTCTGCTCGATGCACCTCGCGTTCAGCCGGCTGCTCCAGAAAAACAGCCCGAGAACAACACCACACCGTCAAAATGCAAGACAGATCCTCCAGTCACACCTCCCACCAAGTTGCCTACAAAACCAAAGTCTTTGGTTCCATCTGCCTCTTCCCCTCCTTCCCAACCTCTCAAACCCCAGCACACCGGTCAGTCCACCACCACTACCACCGCCCATAAGAGACCTACAACCAAAGCCAATCCATCGGCCCCATCAAGGCCTAAAACTCCAGCACGGCCCAAGACTCCATCACGAACACTGCCCACTCGATCATCAAGTTTGTATGCCCCAACAGCTGCATCTCTAGCGCGCACACGGCATGCACCGTCACCTGATACATCTCCAAGAAAACCTGTATCTGCTACTGTATCAGATAGGTTGAACAGACCTACAGCTTCATCACTGTCACGCACGCGTGATCACGTCCCACCGCCTCCCGTAAAATCTCCTGCAGCAGCCTTACCGAGGGCTACAATACCGAAGACGATTAATAGACCCCAAGGCCTTCTTCCTAGCACCCGTGGAAGCAAGGCTCCAGTCCCTCCTTCAAAAACTCTGGCAAAGAAAACCCCGAGCGGTGCATCTCCTCAACCTGTTCGATCGGCAGCGCCCGCAGCAAATGTCGTAGCGGCAGTATCTGATGCTTCTGGTGTTGATCAGGCTATCTTCTCTTCTAGGGCCGAGCCGAAAACTGAAATCCCACCGGTCCCTACACTTGAACCGACAAAAGAGCCGGAAGCTGGTTCACAAGTTCAACGACAAACTGAACCTGAAACTCAAATCTCCGATGACGAGAAAGATGAAACGACTCGGACGCACTTCGAGACACAGATAGAACACAAACAGGCAGAGGAAGAAGCCAAGGTTAATCCAAACGGATTGGCACCCAGCTCTCATGGTGTCCAAGCAGAGTCTACCCTTGATCAAATTACAGTTCTTGCTTCGAAGCATGATATCGACAATGTTGGCACGGAACTCGAACAGATAGTCAATTTACTCGAGACTGTACCCCAGCCTGTTGCAAGCAACCCCTCTGATACTATCAACATAGTTGCCCCATTGGACTTGCAAGAAATACCTGACGAAGGAGTGTTGATATAGCTTAGCTCATGCCTTTCACACTCCCATCCCGTTTTCTTTCGTCGTTAGATTTGTGAAGATGGTGAGAATAAATCCTTGTGAGCATGTCTGGTAGTGTTTTTTTTTCTTCATGTTATGCTTACTCGGTGGCCTATGCAAAGTATGATTACTTTTTTTTTCTTACCTGGTTTTTCCGTAACGTACTACATTCTTTTATTTTTAACTAGTTGATGTCTCATCCGTTTTTCTTTGAAGCTTTGATGAAGTGTTTCGCGCTTTCTTCCTCGGCTTTGCAATTTTTTTTAGCTAGGTTTCACATGAATATGCTGTCTGTCTGACTTTTTTTTTTTAATTTTCGCTGATTCACTCCTTATACATATACGTGTGTGCATGTGATCCTCCACACACTTTGCACTGAGTTTCTCGGGGGTTCAGCATCGTTTTTCCTTCTCACATTGATCTTTTGTTAGTCCGTACATACCCTCTACACAATATCCAACATCACTTTATCTTTAGAAGTTTGATACCTTTGTGTTTGCGACTGTAGTATGGTGAAAAAAAGTTGGTCTCAAGTTTCTGATGTTGGCGCGTTCAGAGGTGCTCGTACCTAAGAATGGTGACTTGTTGCGGGGAGTCATATCAAACTATTACCCTGATTGGAATGAGATCAATATTCCCGCGTGGTGACAGGGACGCGTCAGTTTCTGGATCAATAATTTACTTTTAATCCACATCCACCATGTCCAACGCAAAAGATCAAGTACAAGCCGATCCAAAAGATCAAGTATCAGCAGACAGCAACAACAACAACATCCTCGGTGTCCTAGAAGAAGACGATGAATTTGAAGAGTTTACCATCGCCGGTCCGTACTCGTTCGCTCATACCGCACGTCGTGGAATCTAATAAAGTGAATTTACACACCTACACCTCCACCTCCATCTACATCTACATCAAAAGACTGGGATGACTCGCAAACGGACCTGGCTCATCTTGGAGGCGTCGCTCCCGGTGCAGCAAAATCCGCAGGTGACAAGTTGTGGGAGGATAATTGGGACGATGATGATATAGAAGATGATTTTAGTGTCCAGTTACGGTAAACGTCGCTTCTCTCTCTCTCCCTTTCTATGTGAACAAGCCGACATTTGACTAATTTTTTATTACAAATTGTTTCTTTCCTTAGTGGTGAACTAGAGAAGATCAAACAAATAAAGGAGGCTTCAGGCGAAACGCAATCATGATATGTCTCTATGTATACACGCTCACACAATCGTACACCTTTCAACTTTCTTTTGACTCCCTTCTTTTTTTTACGAAGCAATGCAAATGATCTCGAAAAAGCACCATGATTTTTGGGGAATACGTGAACGCCATATAAATCTATCATAATCATAAATACAGCCACACATGCACCGTCGTAAAAACAAAGAAAGAAAGCATAAATAAACGAAAGAAAACCGTCCAAAAGCTCATTAAACCTTCTCAAGAGATGCGTTTTTCTCATTCATTGACGATGTAGCACTGTCCACGAAACCCATCGTCGACGTGTCAAAGCCATTGTCCTCCAAATAATGACGGAACTGGAAGGAAAAGAACAACGTCAAAAATCTAGAGATGTTTGGTCACACAGGAAATTCATGCTCACCTCTTCATCTTCCTGAATCATACCATCGGTCGTCAATGGTTTCACGAAAATGAAGACTACAGTGGCGCTGAGGATGGCCAGACCTAAATGTCATCAATATAGCCACTTGGCAGCAAAGGCCCGAGACAATGGAAACTCACCACTGCCCACCCAGAACGGGCCTGTATTGCCTTTCAAGGAATTAGGTCCTCCAAAAGCTTGACACAAAGTAAGCGCGCTACTTTACAACACTGTGCTTTCTTTTAACTACTTACCATCGATCATAGGGGGAAAGGCTAGAGAATGAAAGGCGTTAGTCGAGGTGCACATTACTCAAGCTCCCTGAAGAAACCTCACCCCAAGTACCAATGAAGGCACCGATTTTCCCAACAGCAGCGGCTGCTCCATAGAACTGACCCCGAACAGCTGTAGGACTTGTCTTACTCGCCAAAAGACCTAAACAGTTGCCTGGACCTGATATCGAATTAACAACTTTCGGCCTGGATAGGTTTAAAAAAACACATACCTAGTTCGCCCAGTGACGAGAAGATACCATAAACAACCTGACGTTGGTTCGTAAGAAATCCAATTGCAAGTGATCTCAATAAAAAATACCTACGGCAAATGCTCCGATATGACCAGGAGCTGTCAGTCTGATTTGTAATTGGATTAGTTTAGACGGCATCGCACTCTCATCAAAAAAATTTACTTTTCATAGAGTCCGCTCATGATGAAACCGACGACTGCCTGGAGGAGAAGACCACTTATCTGTTCCAACCCGAGATCAGTCCGATAACTCGGATCTTCGGATCGCGATTTGACACTGACCATAGTATACTTGGCACCCAGATAATCGAGGATGAAAGCTCCACCGAGCGTTCCTAAAACGACATGAGAGGCACTGATAAGTCCAACAGACTTGCGACCTGCCTGGGATATTAAACAAGCTGGGAATCGTTCGATGGGATTCAACATGACGAATTCTAAGAGCACATACTTGATCACGACGCTCCATCCAAATACAACAGTCAATGACTGGCTTCCCCCAGTAACACTAAAAGCCATTATGAGTCAACATATACGAGAAAAATACCTTTAAAAATTTACCGATCGACGATAATGGAAGAATAGATTCCGAACTGTCCAGATGCTTCAGCAAACAGCTATAATCAAAGGAACTTAGATAGAACGAACTGGGTAGCTGTAGTTGGGTGATAAAAATAAGCACACGTGCGGTTAGACCGGCTGCGCACTTACACAATAAAATCGTAGAGGAACCTAAATACAGATCTTGAGCTGGTGTTTTCGCAACAGATCATCTCGGGGTACACACCAAACGAACGATATAGCCAAAAGTTGTACCCAGTAGCGCTTCAGCACCAAGGAATATGGAATTTTGGTGTCCCTCATTGAATCTCTCTTATAGCGATCGGGCTCTTCCATATTTAGCCGCCAGAGGAAAACCACTAGGGCAGGGATAACACCCAGACCCAGAGAGATACGCCATACAGCACGAAGATGGTTGTCGCCGAAACTGTGAAAAACAATGTGAGCCACCGCGGATCACAACATTGAAAAGGTGTCGATGTACATCCAAAAGAGTACCAGTGGCACAAATGCTGCGACTACGAATCCCAAATCGATCATAGTATCTGGATGCATTCATGGTTTAGAATTAGTGCCGTTGGAGTAAAAACGTAATGCTCTTACTTGTAGCCAAAGCAAACCATCGGTGTTGGGCACGCTTGCTGATTCCGGGTTGTTCTGACTGTTCAGATGCAGAGACAGATCCGCAAGGGTACTCAGCACCAATTCCAATGCCCAACAAAAAGCTGTTCCAGGAAAATTGAGCGGGGGGATGATAGTTTTGTCTTTGGGACATTACCGCATAGCGCTCAGCATCGCCAACATGCCACCCAGGCTTTCATGTGCGCCCTTCGATGCGGCCGACAGAGCGGAGAACAGAGCAACAATACCGGTGGCAGTCATCTAATGTTATCTTGAGAACGAAGATATCGAAAGCATGCATACTCTCCGCTTACCATCCCGAACTTCCTTCCGATTTTATCAGAAAGATAACCTTGAGAAGTGAATGTCAGAAGCTGCCGTTAGAGGTTGGACCTCGCGAACCGAATATGATCATTCCAACGACTGTCCCCGCAAACACCACGCTCCGGATTGTAGTCCCATAGTTGTGTTCTTCGAGCCTAGGGCCATAAAGGCGAGTGAGGACTGTCCACCGATGAGATCAGAAGGTTTTGAGCAATTCAGGGCAGAGCGCCCAACTCACTCGTGTTGACTGAACGATAGGAGTGAGCAATACAGTTACTCAAGCAATTGGATTACTGGGAAGCTCACCGGCCGAGATGACACCGTTGGCATAACCTTTGCGAGATCAATAATCGCTTCTCAAAGTTATCTTGTTATCTTGGAACTCACCGTCAGAGAACAACGCAGTCCCACAGCTAGAAGAAAAGAAAAGAGAAAATATTGATATTGTGGGCGCGGACCAAAGAGCTTCCCTTGTAGATTACTCACGCGAAGATCAGCGAAACACTGCGAAGGCGGTCCTTGAATGGCACAGACATCTTGCTCGACTGGGGGGGAAGCGAGGCAAAGGGCAATCGACAAGCCCAAATTGCACACAAGCTATTTGAATGATGATGAGATGCGCGTCAAATCGACCGTTTTGGCCCGCGAAACCACATCGGTATTTATCAGTATTCCCAAATGGTCGCAGAAAGTCCCGGAAATAATATTTCGGCAATTCATTCCCCTATCACGATTCATGAGGTTCTGCGCGCAGGTGCTAAGATTGAAACGCACGTTCGTCGAAATGATTGTACGAAACGATGGATGTCTGGCGTTTCCGTGAAAACCAAGCATGTGGTTTATGACTTCGACCCCTGGATTGTTTTAACCAGAGATCTCCCATCATGGATATTTTCTCTCAAAAGCAGCAATGACAAAACAGAATCCTCGACTTGGACACTGGAGGAATCCCCGGGATCAGGTCCAGATTGGCTTTCTGGGGTCATCTTTTGGTAGTCACTCATCTGTCTGGCAACCAACCGATGAGTGAGCAGTATAAGAGACTGGACCCAGAAAGTCAAGGCGCACAGTAATTTCAGTGGAACCAACATATAGTGAATATTTAACAACAGCACATTGTTTCCAGCATGTGATTAGTCCCGAACACTACCCCTAAGGTGATGCACATCAAACCAATGGCACTAAATTCATCATAACGTTGTCCCGACTATCATTCCGCATTTCAACATGGGCAGGCAGGAGAGCAGCCAGACTTTGACTGTTCGCGACAACAGGACAGGAAAGATTTATACATTTCCGTACGTATTGTCATGTTCGACGAACGTTCAACATTGCATCCATACTTCCTTGTGCTTGTGTTGATATTTGCAAACGAACGTTTTAGACGTTTGTAATGCTACTCATACATGTTTCCTAGGATCGAGGACAATAGTGTCCCTGCTACCGCATTCAAAGCTATCAAGGCACCTCGTGTTCCAGGCGAAAGGGAAGAGAATGAAACGGAAAAGGGCTTGCGTATTGCTGATCGAGGATTCCTGAACACTGCGGTAATCAGGAGTGAAATCACCCATATCGACGGAGAAGCTGGTAGTACGTCATTCTGTGATTCCGAGTTATCACAGGAAAAAGAATCTTACGCATTGTTCAGTTTTGCGCTATCGGTACGAACAACTCCACGTACAATATCCAATTTCTCTTCGAGATCTTACATGAATGCTATTCAGAGGCTACCCCATTGAAGAACTGGCTCTCAAGTCTTCCCATCTCGAAACAGGTGGGAACAATTCTACTTTTTAGGGGGGCGATAACTTAGCCTCTGAACAGCCTATCTCCTCATCTATGGATTTCTTCCTACCAAGTCGCAGTTCGATATCTTCGAGCAGGAGGTTTTGCACCACAGTGCTATGCACGCTGATGCCGAAAAATTCTTCAGATCCTTCAGGTGAAGCTGCATGGATGACATGTTTAATTTTAGACGTCTAAAGGGTCGCCAGATACGATGCTCATCCTATGGCCATTTTGACAAGCGCATTCGCATACCTTGGATCCTATTATGCTGAAGCAAACCCTTCATTACAAGGTCAGAGGCTTTACACGAGGGGAGATGCCGAGTCGTTGGCCATCATGGACAGACAGATTTATCGTCTGATTGGCAAAGCTACGACACTTGCTGCGTGAGTTGCATTCCAATAAAATCTAGGAAGTAATCTGACTCTGTTTCTTTAAAGCATGGCCTACCGTGTTCGCCAAGGTCGCAATTTTGTTATACCCCCTAATGGTCTGAGTTACACCGGATCGTACGTCGTTGCGTATTATTAGAGGCATGAGATCTAAATGAATGATTTTTAGTTTCTTGTATCAGATGGATCACCTTGGTCAAGAAGATTATCGACCTAACCCAGTTCTGGAAAAGGCGCTTGACGTTCTCTTCCTCCTGCATGCAGACCACGAGCTCAATGCTTCCTGCACCACCGTCCTGCAAACCGGAAGCTCCCTTGTTGATCCCTACTCAGCTATTGCGTGAGTTTCTGTTCCAGAAGAAGCTCTACAGGAGTAACTCTCATTTCCATAGTGCTGGTTGTGCCTCTCTCTAGTGAGCAATTAGGAATAGTCTCAAGTAATGTGCTAATACCGTGACCCTTCTCAGTGGACCCCTTCATGGTTGGGCAACTCCTTTCCTTCATTGCATATAACTTGATGTCACTTGATAGGTGGCGCTAACGAGGCTGTCATCCGTATGTTGATTTCCATCGGCAAGTGAGCGGCTGCAGTCATTTGAGAGAGGTCAGCACAATTCAATCTCATCATTGCTTGTTTCCAGACCCGAGAACGTTCCTGCGTTCATCGAGGCTGTCAAGCGACGTGAAAAGGTGTTATCCGGATTCGGACACCGGTGAGTGTTCTCTACTTCATCTAGACAGTCCACTCTCATCAAATCAAATGTAAGGGTATACAAAACTGTGAGGAACTTTGCTCATCGCCCAAGGGATTGCGTGTCCAATATTATCATAGTCCGATCCACGTTCATTCATCGTCCGCAAGACTGCAGATGAGGTGTTCAAAGTGTGAGATTGCTGGGCTCTGTGAGATGCTGGATCTGTCTCATACACTATAGGACTGGAAAGGATGAGCTTCTCGAGACAGCAATGGCCCTCCACAAGGCAGCCATGAAGGATGATTATTTCATCAAGCGCAAATTGGCTCCAAATGTGGACTTCTGGTGCGTGCTCTAGGCTTTTTCTGGTGTGTATCCAAGTTAACATCAAATACAGGAGGTACGGTCCTAGAGCTTCTGTAAGACTGTTATTGATATTTACTTACCCCTTGATGATGCAGCGGACTTATCTACCGAGCAATGGGTATGTAAAATGGTTGCTAGATCGGCTCACTGACGATCTTGGCATGCTATCAGGCTTCCCATTGGACTTTTTCCCAGTCTTGTTTGCTGTTCCACGGGTTGTAGGTTGGCTCGCTCATTGGCGCCAGGTACCCACATGCTGCAAAGGAAGGATGGTCAAATTTACGTACTTTTAGATGATGCTTCAAGAAGGTGGCGTGAAGATCTGGAGACCTCGACAAGTAAGCCATTTTCACGTGGGGTATAATCGCATGGCGAACAGAGAGCTAAAGTGCTATGCAGATATTTGTTGGTGCAGGCAAACGTGAGTATGTGCCCCTCGAGGAGAGAAGTGCAGTTGAGGGGCCGAAGAAGAACCCATCGCCTACTATTCACTCTGGGTATGTATGAGGCTTTCAAACGATATTGTGACAGATTTGCATCTATCCCATCGTGCCCATGGCAACAATGTTTTTCCGTCTTACTCCAAGCTGATGTCTTATTGCGCAGGATCTCGAAGAGAACAATGCTGGCGACATACAAGGACAAACCACAGGCAAAGTTGTAATGTGGACAGCATCTTATGAGGTAGACTATTGTGCATCTGGCCAATCAGCTGGATAACGAAGCAAGATGAGTATGAGTGCAGCACATGGAAGAGGTGATACAATCAATTTGGTAATATTTGGATAATATTTGGATGTACTTTATTATCCAATGCATTTCCATTTTTTTACCCTCATCCCTTCCCCTCACCGCGTGTCCTGCGACCTTCAATCCTTTAAACTTCCCCCGATTCTTTCACTCTTGTAAATTCAAGATGTACTCTACATTCTTTTCTGTCGCTCTCTTTTTCGTTCTCGCCACCAACGCGGTCCTCGCTGACTTTGCCGTCTCGAACCCGGAAATCACAGCCGTGCGTTGACCTGCCTCCTACTCTGAATAAAAAAAATTGAAAATTATTGCAGTGCAAAGGACAGGAAGTCAAGGTGTCTTGGCAGCCAGCCAAGGCCCCCTACAATCTCATTGTTGTTCCTGCTGATGACCCGTGTGGCGATGCCCTGTACGTTTTTATAAAAGCCACTAGATTGGATGCTGACATTGTTATAGCATTGACGCCGGTAATTTCCAACAGACCTATGCCAGTATTAAGGTCGACAAACTTGAGGCCGGCCAGAAGGTCCAGATCTCTCTTGAAGATGCTGATGGTGAGGAGGGTTGGAGTGATGTTGTAAGCTTTGCCCCTCTCTTTTGTTAGTTTACCATTCTCATCTTGTTCTTTGCACAGATTACCGTCGGGAAATGCTCCGCTCCTTCCTCTTCTGCTGTGGTGTCGGCGCCGGTGTCAGTCTCTGAAACGACATCAGCATCAGTGCATCCATCAGTGCCAGCGTCAGCATCAGCGTCTGGAACTACGTCTACACTCAGGTTTATAGTTGCATCTGGCTCCTCCGTTGGCCCAGTGTTAGATAGAACGACGTAAGCCTTTTGTTGACCCGCTTCTGATAGTGGTCTTATTTCCATTTTCAGCCTCGTTGTTACTCCCACCTACACTGCTACTGATGTTGCGAGTTCCAGCACAGTGCAGTCAGTTGATCCTGTAGGTGCTGCCAATGCAGCCAACCCATTTGGTAACAGCAATGCCGCCATCGCTCCCCGTGATCTCAGCATTTCTGCCTTAATCCTCACCGCTTTTGGCGGTGTAATTGCTCTCCTGTAATGCTGTCCCCTCCTGGTGATAAATATTTCTTAAAAGAGGTCCTTATGGTGGATCCGGGTTCTATCTTGTTCGGAAGCATGGATGGCTTTTTGGAACGTAGAATCCAATATTCTTGACGAAGTCTTCATTGTTTTGTCCGGGGGACATTTCTTTCTTGTCATTAGAGTGACGTGCACGCTGCACGATATTCTTATTCTTTACAGTCTATCCAGATTCCAGTCTCGTAGGTTTACCCGTTGTGTACTGGCTGGCATTGGTTGAATGTCCTGGAGATTGCTGGTTTCCTATGCACCTGGTCGTGTTCTCGCTTAATACATATGATATGCTGGTCAAGTTCTTGCTGTGACATCACATTTTCATGATCACCCTATCTATCACTAATAAGTTTTCAAGTTTTCATCTGTTGTCAAGCCCAAGCCTGATACAAAATCGGACGACGTCATGATGTCAACGTCGAATTGGCACACCGTGTAAGTTGTCATGAGGAAAGATTCTCAGGCACATATCGTTAGAGTAATCTGACCACGTTTGCATGACTATATAGGAGGGTTGAGGTTCCATTTGCGTCACCGGAACATGCTTCGATAGCAAAACAAGTTATCGATGTCGACAAGGAGTTACAGCCCCAAGCCGTGAAACGAGAATTGAGCGTAGATGGCAACAAACTGATTGCGTACGTTTCCTGTTTTCATCATTGGCGTTGTGCAGGTTGCATAACTGCAGCTGATTTTTTTAAATTTCTAACAGGAGATTTGATACTCTCACTGTGAGGTTGGTGAGATTGACCGTCAACGCTTTTCTGGAGAACGTAGAACTTGTTGTGCGGACACTGGCTAGTTTTGTTGAAGATGCGGAGAATACACCTGCTCCTCTCTTGGAATAAAAAATTTGATATTATCTTGTAGGATCGAGGTGGCGGATATACTTGTCCCATTTTTTGACATCAGGCTTTCCACAATACTGCAGCTATGACCTGCCCCATATCATCGACAATTACAAATCAAACGACCCTTTAACTTCTGAAGTGTTGGACAGGTATGGACCTGCCATATACATATATCTATATATATTTTTTACTTGGGCTCGGTCTCTCCTGTCTCTCCTGTCTTCTTATTCTTCTTCTTGGTAGGACGCAAATTCCTTGCCAAGAGCCCCTTCAACTCCTCATCTTCCAGCTCCTTCTCCGTCTTCACAAACTCAGGCTTGTACCAAGTTGGTGGATGAGTGACCAATAAAGGTCCACCGGGAGGAAGTGCGATAGTAAAATGGAAGGCAGCCACATAGGTGTTGTTGGGAGTATATCTAATGTTCCGACAACAAACCGCAGGAGCATAAAAGTAGATCGGCTCAGTTTCCAGTGGTGAAAGAGACAAAAAATGTGGACGGTACTTACACGACTTCGTAAGGTTTGACCAAGCTATGTTGTACGGCCTCTTGAAGGCCCATCCGCGCCCGCTTCTCATCTTCGAGTACGCGAAGATTGAATGGGAACGAACCAGCCTTCTTCTGAACCTCCGATAATACCATACGGGAATTCCTCATCTTGAGTTGATAAGTTACGGTAGAATCTCTCTGATAGATCGTCGTTCGTGATTCTTCTACACGGGCCTTGAAAAGAAATCACGAAATGTCAAGATAAAGGCGACCGTTTTTGAAAAATAGTATCGTTTTTTAATTACCTTCCCGTCCTCGCCTGACGAAATGAGGATATCAATGCCGTACACCTCTCCTTCTGCAAATGTCACGGTTTCGAAATCTTTTCGCTGGCCTTCAGATGGGTTCAAAATGATTCGTTTCTTTCCATCGATCACATTTTGACTCTGTTGACACGAAAGCATGCCTTTCAAGGTGATGAAGAAGAGAAAAAATCAAACGATCAGTACATCAATACCAAAAAAAGAACAGAACGAGATTGACGTACCCTCAACAGGTTTACAACCCCAAGTCTGAACGGTCTTCGCGATGCCCTCCGTAACTGCCCAATTCTTATGCCCAACTTTGACAAGCCTCATGGCAACTTCGGCTGCCGTCCACGCAGCTTTGATCACATCTGCCTGGCGACCTGTTACAGGATCGGCCGCCGATGCACCGACAACGATCGTTTCAGCTGAGATGGCTGCAAACCCATCGATATGAGCTCCGAGTTGGATCTTGACAACATCGCCTTTAGCGAGACTTTGAGTTGCTTGGGGATCCGAACTGGTTATCAGGGGCCCATTGTTATCGTCGTTGTAGTTGTTGGAAATCCAGATCCCAATTGATGAATTTGTATATTTCAAGGATGGAAACCAGCGTGCAGGGTGATAGTTGGAGAATGAAAAGGGGTGGGGGGGATTCGGAGGCGATTAGAATCAGATTAAGAAGGGTGGATGACGGAAGGAATTCATCATCAACACGATCCTCTCCTTTCACAAAACATTCACTTACGCGAGAGGTGAGAAGTGGGATACGGCATTGTTTACCGAAATAGACGTTGGGAATGCGATTCCTATGCACCATGAGAGAGAGGGAGAGGAAGCAGCGCCCAAAAAAAACACGTTAACGATAAACCAACAAAATTAAAAATCCATTCAAGATAAGAACCCATGAGCTCAGGGGTATGTGGAGAGGGGGAGATAGAATCGTAAGAAAAAAAAAAGGTAGAAAAAGACACACCCTTATTCACCTTGACACCTTTGATCGGCTTATTGAAAACAGCACCAGTGCCCTGTTCGAGGAGTCTATCGCCCTCCGTGCAAAGGTCAACCACTTTTATACCCTCGACAGACAATTCAATGACTTTTCTGATGACATCGCGAACAATATCTGCTGCAAGCTAGTATCAAATTCCCCAAATCGTATTTGCAAAAGAAACAAAATCAACCGTCAGTTATTGAATGCACGTCCAAAAAAAACCTCAAAAAATGGCGATATTCGAAATAGGGGGGGGGAAAGAAAAAAATACTCACCTTATATTTGGTAAGATCGGCCTCAAGAGTTGAGACCGGTTTTTTATCAGCAGCAGGAACGTTTTTTTCTGCGTCTGACATCGGAGTCGGGTGGAGGGTGGGGGTTTTATATGCACACGCGCAACACACATATACACGCACATACGATAAGTCTTCTCACTCCCAAATCGGGTAGTATTTCCCATAATCGAAGATCAAATAGCGTTTTGAGAACTGTAACAAGTGGGCTATATGTCCCGTTGTTTGTGAGAAAGGACTCTAGATTCATTCTGGTAAGGTGGGTCTTCCACTATCGTACTTGAAATCAGTGAATCTCGCATTCCTGGGTCGAGAGACACTTTTTTTGGACCATATGGAGGGAAAAAAGCCTCAAACTCTGTTTGCATCAAAGAGGTAACAGCTACCCTGAAATTTGATTTGCAGTAGCTCTGAATCTTATATCTAGTGTCTAGGAATATGGCAGCACCGTATGCTATGCCATAAGTGGAGATAAAAAAATGAATCCACAAAAAAAGCACCAAGCCAAGACGAAATTGGAAAAAGCGTCATTAAAAGAAAAAGTGTGTCCATGAGAACGAAGACTGGTATAAGTTTACGGTACAGATGAAGGCTTGGCGCCTTTCCAAGCTATGTAAGCCTTTACAGACCGACACGTGTCTGTCGGGTTAGGAGGATAATCAAATACACTTTTGCTATCTCTTGCTAAAATTTGATCAATCAGCTTCCTCCAACGTCGCCAACTGGGTTTACCACCTCGAAGAGAACGTGGCTCAGGCCAAACCATGTGGTGAGAGAGACGTTGACGTAGTCGCATTCGATCCTCCATGTCACTGTACACACAACGCAAATGAACAAAGCTTAAAGATCTTGCTGACGCGCCCCAAAGCTTAAGAAAACTTACTATATCCAGTCACACCACTCTATTTCAAATGGTTCCGGGTGAGCTCCTTGATAGACCATGCCCATAATGTCATTTCCAAATTGTTTCTGTACTCTTGTGCTTGGCCGTACACTCTTGTCTATGGGGTATAATTTGTGATATTCCTCTCTAATGGTTTCTTTGCATGATTTGATGACTTGCACAACACGGTGTAAATGCATTCCCGCAAGTTCCTGAGAATCCATGGCTTTAAGTCGTGGAAGCTCAGTTATGATTGGGTGATTTATAAGGTTATTAGGATCAATGTTGACAGTTGGATTTTTTTGAGGCAGGCATCGCTGTAGACGGGGAAATGAGTACAAGGAATCATTGTCATCCCAGATACCGTGTTCTAATGGTGTATTTCCAGGAAGGGGGACAGTGTAGAGATTGTGGACTTCGAGACTGGAGAAAAGAGCTGACAGGTAAAACGGAAGCACTGAGAGAATTTTGTTCGAGATAAAGCGACGGGCAAGCATACTATCCCAGGCTGCTTTGAGTTTTGTATGGTTCTGAGGGTGGTTCGCGAGGTCCACAGTCTCCGAGGATAATGTATCTGTAGATGACTTCCCTTGAGACAAAGTAGTAGAGCTCTTGAAGCGCGACCTCTTGGAAATGGATTTAGTCGAGCTTCCGTCCAGACTTGGGCCATGGGTATCTGTTGAGCCAGAGCTTTTAGACGATAGAGCATCATGCATCATGTGTGAATCAAGCTGGGAGGGAACCTGTGGTGAAGACGTGTCGGGTACGAGTCCAGGGATAGTCGGGATAGGGAATATCAGGTCTTCTTCAATAATCTGACCAGGGAGACAGGGATGAAAATACTACTTGCTAGGAGATGACACTTACTTCAAGGAGACCACCATTTTTCATGACACAAAAGATAGCCTGCTACCGGAAGGTCCATGAAATTCCGTCAAGGAAGAGAATATAGGGGACGTGCCTCAAGAAAAAACTGCCACTGCACGCAGCGGATCATTTAGTGGACTGACGGCGGCGATTGATCTAGCGTACCTCGTCCTCCGGTATTGCCAGGCCCGCCCGGCATACCCGAACGTAATCAAAATGATCATCGGGGAATGGGAAAACATCGAGGCTAACGGAGCATTTAATGCAACACAAGGGAGGGAAGAGAGGGACGAACAAGTTGCCGTTCACCCAACTGATTCGATCTGAAATATCATTGTAGTCTTCCAAGTCAGGCAGGCGCGGTTGGATTTCGGCAATGTCAAAGCCGACGAAAGTGGAATTCTGGAGCGAATGGTGTATCAGAGTCATGCAAGAGGAAAGAAAACAGGAGAGCGTACTTGCCATCGGCGCGCCATTTGGATAATCCACCATCCTGTACCACATCCGACGTCCAGGACCATAGGGGGTCCAGAAGGGAAGTTATATATAGTTGGGGAACCCCAGATGCTTTCGAAGAACATGTTGTCCCAAATGTCACTTGCGTAGAGGGTAAGGGAGAGTACAGTGTGTGAGTAACAAGGTAGAACGCACAGATTTACGAGGTCGGTGTTATGTTCGGCAATAAGGTAGGGTACATTGCCGCGACTGCGCCTTGTGTTGCGCTGGCCAAGGAGGACGTCCTGAACATCGCGCTCGGTGCAGGCAGCCATGGAGAACAGAAGGGGGGGTGTAAAGTGAGAGCGGAGACCAAGGGCCCTGTTTTATGGACGTAAGGATCATTCTGAACTGCTTATTTCTCTGGAAATCGGACATATCGCCGCCTGGAGCACAACACTTACAAACACACCAGACTTGGCTTCATTCTCGCAGCTTTGGCTCTACACTACAATGCAAGGTTTTCTCCTCCGCCCTACTCGTGTGATTTTACGCCGCATGGTTGTTCGCAAGGTTGTGGCGAGATCCTACACAACCCATCAATCAGAGACCGAATCGTACGAAACCGTTGACCCCGTCTCGGACTATCCCCAGCTGCCTTGGAATTCCCGACAAAACCTCCCAGCAAAGGGATGGGATGACATATTGCTCAGGAGAAATTACGGCGATCCGGTGCGGCGTACTCTTCCATGCTTGTTTGCGTATTGAACCATCACAGTTACATGAGCAGGAGGAAGTGCTCTCTATGTGGGGTCCAGACGTCCCTCGAGCTGGTTTGACAGCCCAGTCTGCTCTTAAGCAGCTTCTTGGGGCGTTTGCAGGCTTTGCTACGCTTGGGTTTGTCATCAAGAACTATGGTGTGCCCGAACGGCCTGCTGCTCCCCGGGACTTTCCTTATGATGGACTCGTCAAGGAGCTCGGTGGTGTGGCGGAGCTCAAGGTAATTTTTTTTGTGTCATCATGATATGCAGGTATTAATGGAATGCAGGGGAACCCTGAGTGTGTGGATGAGGAAAATTAGCATTGATCTATTGTAATAAATTGTGTTTAGAGCAGGGAGACGCGGATCAGATCGTATTGCGGTCCGTGTGTGATCCGCGATTGTGACTAAGTGACTTTTGAGATAATCAACGTGGGCAGTTATTTGAAGAGCAGCATGGCGCAGTGGTAGCGCGCGGGGCCCATAACCCCGAGGTCACTCGATCGAAACGAGTTGCTGCTATTCATTTTTGATTTTTATCAGATATTGAATTGAGCATGGGAAGGTGTGGTCACAGGCAGCAGTGGCAGTCGAAATGGCACACACTCATCCCCGCGCCACTGCCTTCTTTTCTTTCCTTTTTTCCAGCCGCCAAGTCCCACAGTCCACTGCCACCTCCACAATGCAGAACCAGTCCTCCAAACCTGATCCTTCCTCTTCAGCCACCAGCATGAGTCCCAACCAGAATCCTACCCCGGGCCCCTCAAGACAGCCAGGATCCCTCCATCCTGAAATCAGATCTGTCGTTTCTCTCACAATTCTTCATGCTCAAAAAATCTATTTTTCTGGCCCTTTAATCCGTCGCATCGAGCGCCAGCCCGATGGCCACAAGCCAGCCAAGGATGATGGCTGGATAGAAGTCTGGGCTCAGCTCGGTGGGACCACTCTCAGTATCTGGGACATGGCGGAAATTCAAGAAGCGAATCGACAAGGCAAAGAGGTTCCTCCGACGTATGTCAACGTTACCGATGCAGTGCGCATTGCCTTTTCTCTCTCTCGCCTCCTCAGTTCTAATCATCACACTAGTTTGTCCAAGTTCTCGGTTCTGTCACTATACCCACCTCAACAGCCCAGTCCCAACAACGGTATACAAACGTCTTCACTCTCAACACCGCTGGTTCCAATCTCCTCCTTTTCTCCTGTCCATCAGTAGCCGCACTCATTTCATGGGCTTCCGCCCTCAGGCTATCAGCATGGGAAAAATCGCGTTTGGAGGAAATATACACAGCTCATCTGATCAGGACGACCCTTGATCGTGAGTCCCTTGTTAAAAAAACAACGTCCCGATCAACTACAATGATGTGCGTGACTAGGCCCCAATGCCCCTACCTCATTGGTACGAGGAAAGATGGAGGCGTGGACAAAGATACGAGTTGCTGGTCAAACAGACTGGAAACGTGTCTGGATGGTCATTAGCGCCGGTCAACCCGACAAACCGGATTCCACAGCAGAGGGTTCATCTTCCTCTGCCCAATTTCCCAAGAAAAAGAGAATGTCCAGTATCTTCTCTCGTGAACAAAGCCCTCAGCGACCAGCAGGCCCACTCAAACCCATCATCAACATGTATACCGGACCAAAACCGAAAGAGCGTAAAAAGCCCCTACTATCACTCAAAAATGTCACTCAGGCTTTTGCGGTTTACCCAGAACGACCGGAATTAATCAGCAGAAGTACATTGATCAAGGTTGAGGGGTTGTTGGGCGATGAGGAAATGGCGCAATCCATGAAATCAAGGGAAGGTTGGATTTTGATTATGCCCGAGATAGAAAGTTCTTCGGGTAATCAAGCAATGGAATTGCTCAGATGGATAATTGGTGAGTTCTAGTGCTCACGTTTGAAAGTTACGAAGACTCATCAACTCCGTTTGATTAAGCTGTTCATGACTCCTTTCAATTGCACGGCCGACCTGCCGCCTGGATTTGGGATCCACGGGAAGTTACCTCTTTGATGTTTGCTTATCCAATTGGTCCTCAACGGAATGTGTGTACTTTTTTTTTCCTCAGTTTTTTTTGCTGGGTCTTAATTGATATTTACAGTTGCTCTTTCTTGATCGCGAGGCTGTTGAAGCTATGGATCCTCGAGACGACCGCACGTCTGTCATCAGAAGCAAATTGCTCGAACTGTTGGCCGAACGCATGCGTCAACAACAACCTCAACTCGTACAACCGCGGCCTTCGCCAGCGAATCGTACGTCATCTGAACAACCCTCCACTCTTCCCCCCATCACCGCTGGGAGTGAGCCAAATGCTCAGAATAGCCCCGTTTTGCCTGACGGTCCACAGCTTCCCCCTTTGAGTTTCGCTGGTGTTCATAATCAAGACAGAGATAAGATGTTGACTCCAATTGCGGAGGGAGGTAGCACTATGACTCATGGTAGAGGAATGTCGGTGGATGGCACCATGAACGCGAATGTCCCCGAGCTTGTCGTATCTCCTAGCGGTCAGACAAGTGCACCTGACAGACCAGACTCCCCTGCCCCTCTACTCGACCGGGGATATTCAAATAGCCCAGATCCTGTTCCCAGTCCACCTCCAATGAGTATCACGTCCGGCACTGGTGTACCCTTGAACTCGAGTGTGGTTGAACCTCGGGCATCTGTTCAGCCTGCCAGACTATCGAGTAGTGTTGACAGAAAAATAAGCTCACCGATTTCGGATCAGTCGAAATCACCACTATCGTCATCCATAGTACCTCAAAGAGTCACCTCTGGTTCTCATAGCCCACATCCGTCTACCTCGACAAAAACAGATAAACCATTAGTTGTGGTCAACAAGGAGGAGGCCGAGGCAAGCAATGGCGATCAGCTTAATGTATCACCGCTGGAACCCCTGGTGTCGCCTTATTCCCCTATTGATGGACCGGCAACATCGGTGGTGCTTACGGATAGCAACTCTGCAAGGTCGAAGTCACCCAGTGTGTCGGTTTTGACGTCACCTTATTCACAAGGAGATCATTATATTACTGGTGATACGGTATCGGTCTTAACTTCGCCACACTCTATAAATGATAGACGGACAAGAGCTAGTGGAGAATTTCAGGGCTTAGGGAAGGCGAGCATGGACTTGCATGCTTCTTCCACTCGAGGAGGAAGAAGACCTTCCAACTCGGGTCAGACTCTCTCGCCTAGTAGTCCTGTTGCAAGGAAGTCACCAGCAAGAGGATCCCATGAACCAGACGATGCTGAATTCAATGAAGTTCGCGCGTTATATCTCATGCATCAATCACGATTGGAAAGTGGTGATGATGCAGGAACGGTAGCCATGCCAAACAAGCCGCGTATAATTCCCATGCCCCCTGCAACTGATGGAGAGGACGAGGACGATGAAGAGGAAGAGGAGGAAGAAGAGGGAGAGGGAGAGGAAGACCAAGACAGTGAAACGGAAATTTCCCAACGGCCTGGTAAGGGTGTGTTTTTTTTTCCTAATGTTTTTGGATGAAACAGTTAAGAATTTGGATGCTCAGCCGCATCATTGACCCACGCGGACCGATCACCGCCAGTTCGACAGGGAACCCCGATGGCATTCCTGGAGAGAAGTGAAGCTATGACTTCCGCATTGCCTATGGATCCTACCGAGACTCAGGCTACGACTGCTCCAGCACGAGCGAGATCGCCTGTAGCCGGCAGCGGCGTCAATATGATGACATCATCAACTCGGGCTGGGATAGGACGCAAGCCGTCCGGAGCACGTGCTCGAGCCCATTCCAGGGTGCCTGTCTACAACGATCAGTATCTACAAGAGGAGCGGCCTCGTCCTATAAGCGCGTCGGACATGCAGTCTCGATCGCCACAGTCATCCAAGCCTGCGTTTTCTACCCATGACGATTCTGCGGCGAGTCAGGACGTATTGGCTGCGCTTTCGTATCTCGATGTCACGGATGATCCCAGTGAGTCATCCCCATCGCCTGGCCGGCTTGCTGCATTGGATGGCCATCAACCACCACCATCGTCTATACCGAGTGTCGTAGAGCCTGGGCCGAGTCCTCAGCAGTTCAAATCGTCTTTTGCTCCTTCTTCCTCCGCTGCTAGGCGCAAAGCCAAGGCGCAGGAACAACAAGCTGCACATCATGCGGCTACCCATAAGCCAGGCAGGGTGAATGGGAAAAAGCCCAAGGTTACTGGGGCCTGGAATGATAGTTCGGATGAAGAGGAGGATGAGGAAGAGGAGGACGAGGAAGAGGATGCAGACTCGGATATAAACCCTGCCGCACAGAGATCGGTATCTGGGCATGGACAGGGTACAAGGCCCTCGATGGCTTACGGTCAGTCTGCTGGCGATGGACAAGTATCTTCCCATCTCCGAGCTCCTCGCACGCTGCCTCAACCGCCTGGCTCCCGATCTGGTGAGTAGCGTATACCTTGTCTTTATACGTCATGTTTAATATCTCGTTTATGTGTGATCAGGCACTGATGATCACCATAATAATTTCCCTCCTCAAGCTCGACGACTCACTTCTGACCAACTCTCAGATCGACGAACGTACTATGGTGACGATGGAACTCAAATCCGATCTCAGTCCGAATATCCCCAACCTGGTGCAGCGAGAAAAAATCTTTGGAGTCAAGTTTTGGACCCCGGCAGGAATGGCAATTCCTTTGAACAACAACAAAATACCCGAGACACCTTTGT
>Ga0153947_1000158_pt1 | contig 31787 bp, 23 predicted proteins | sample TSNJ031MetaG_FD_104697 | JGI IMG/M metagenome (GOLD analysis project Ga0153947, IMG submission 104697) | Attine ant fungus gardens microbial communities from New Jersey, USA - TSNJ031 MetaG | ecosystem: Host-associated > Fungi > Mycelium > Unclassified | place: USA: New Jersey, Wharton State... | reverse complement strand
TCCGGCTGGATTCGACATACTTGACATGACCGGCATGCCGGGAATGAAATTTGCCATTACGGTATCCGCTTATGACTGTACCGGATGTGGTTCCTGTGCGAATGTCTGCCCGGGCAAGAAGGGTGAAAAAGCACTTGTTTTGGAAAATATGGAAGCCAATGTAAATCAGCAGGAATTCTTCGAATTTGGTACCCAGATTCCGGTTAAACCGGAAGTGATAACCAAGTTCAAGGAAGCATCGGTTAAGGGAAGCCAGTTCAAGCAGCCGCTGCTTGAGTTCTCCGGAGCTTGTGCGGGTTGTGGTGAAACTCCTTATGCGAAGCTGATCACACAACTATTTGGTGAAAGAATGTATATTGCTAATGCGACAGGTTGTTCTTCAATCTGGGGTAACTCTTCACCGTCCACACCATATACCGTAACACCGGAAGGTAAAGGACCGGCATGGGCAAACTCACTGTTTGAAGATAATGCCGAATTTGGTCTTGGAATGGCGCTGGCGCAGAAAGCCATCAGAAATGGTCTGAAGGCGAAGGTGGAAGACCTTGCTGTTAACGGCGACAATGCCGATGTGAAAGCAGCAGCTCAAGAATATCTGGATACCTTTAACAGTGGTGTGACTAACGGAACTGCAACCGATAATCTGGTAGCGGCTCTGGAAGCTTGCGGCTGCGGCTGCGAATCTAAACAGGACATTCTGAAACAAAAAGACTTCCTGGCTAAGAAATCACAGTGGATCTTCGGTGGTGACGGATGGGCTTATGACATCGGTTTTGGCGGCGTTGATCATGTACTGGCCAGCGGACAGGATGTCAATATCATGGTATTTGATACCGAAGTATACTCCAATACCGGCGGTCAGTCATCCAAGGCTACACCAACCGGTGCGATCGCACAGTTTGCAGCCGGCGGTAAGGATGTTAAGAAGAAAGACCTTGCAAGCATGGCAATGAGTTATGGATATGTATACGTAGCGCAGATCGCGATGGGTGCTGACTATAACCAGACCGTGAAAGCGATAGCTGAAGCAGAAGCTTATCCGGGACCGTCACTGATCATCGCTTATGCTCCATGTATCAATCACGGCATTAAGATCGGTATGAGCAAAGCTCAGACCGAAGAAGAAAGAGCGGTAAAAGCTGGTTACTGGCACAACTTCCGTTACAATCCGGAATCTGAAAAGGGCAAATTTACCCTTGATAGTAAGGCTCCGACCGAAAGCTTCAGAGAATTCCTGGATGGAGAGGTTCGTTATAATGCGTTAGCAAGAATGAATCCGGAAAGGGCAGAAGAACTGTTTGCACAATCTGAGCAGGCAGCGAAGGAAAGATATGAATATCTGAACAAGCTGATCACCCTTTACGGCAATGACTAGTTTGGTATAAAGAAAACGGGGCTGTTTGTAACAGCCCCGTTTTAATTTTTGTCGGTGACGGAAGGGAGGTTGCCAAGGTTATTGTCTTCGGTTCCGTCCGGAATAGACTTTAAATATTCTGTGCCTTTATTAACGGCGATGCCGACACCGGCGATATCGCCTTGTTTTGCCAGTTCCACACCCTGTTCTTTATCGATAATCTGTCCATCGGACAATTGATAACCGGTCACCTTTCCGCTGTCCTTTACCAAAGCGATGATTTCTTTTGCACTGTTTTTAGCTTGCGGGATTTCTTCAAACGCCTTAAGCGGCAGTCCCTGCATATTATCTGTATCAACCTGCATAGTTTCCCCCTTTTTCCCATTGTAATTAATGAATGATTATTAGTCTTTCACATCTGCCCGCCGATTATTCCAACCGGTGCCTTTTAACTTTGAGTAAATAATGATATAATATCCACTATATGGTTAAACTGATATTAATAATAACTATTTAGGAGGCAAAATGACTATCAAAAATTTACAGGCTTATGAATTAATACAACAAAAGATGCTGGCCGATCTGCAGACCGAAGGCTATTTGCTAAAGCATAAAAAGAGCGGTGCCCGGGTGCTGCTGATGGAAAATAAAGATGATAACAAAGTATTTACGATTGGATTTAGGACGCCGCCTGAAGACAGCACCGGACTGCCTCATATCCTCGAGCATTCCGTATTGTGCGGATCGAAGAATTTTCCTTCGAAGGATCCTTTTGTAGAGCTGGCTAAAGGGTCTTTAAATACCTTTTTAAATGCCATGACCTATCCCGATAAAACGGTATATCCGGTGGCCAGCTGTAATGATAAGGATTTCCAGAATCTGATGCATGTATATATGGATGCGGTTTTTTATCCGAATATCTATGTGAATGATAAGATCTTCCGTCAGGAAGGATGGAATTACCGTCTAGAATCAAAAGAGGACGAACTGGAGTATAACGGGGTGGTTTATAATGAAATGAAGGGTGCATTTTCATCACCGGAAGGTGTGCTGGACCGGGTCATCCTGAATTCACTATTCCCTGACACTTCATATGCCAACGAGTCGGGTGGTGATCCGGAGGTGATACCGGAGTTAACCTATGCGCAGTTTATCGAATTTCATAAGAAGTATTATCATCCTTCGAACAGCTATATTTATCTGTATGGAGATATGGATATGGTGGAGAAGCTGGAGTGGCTGGACCGGGAATACCTCAGCCAATTTGATGCCATTGCCATCGATTCTGGCATCGGGCTGCAGCATCCATTTACTAAAATGCGGGAAGTAGAACTGCCCTATTCGGTCTCAGGAGATGAACCGCTTGAGCATAATACCTATCTTTCTTATAATAAAGTTATCAGCACTAATCTTGATAAAGAGTTGTATCTGGCTTTTCAGGTGCTGGATTATGTACTGTTGTCAGCACCGGGAGCACCCCTGAAGAAAGCGCTTTTAGATGCCGGCATCGGAAAAGATATTATGGGTTCCTATGATAATGGTATTTTGCAGCCAACCTTTTCAGTAGTGGCAAAGAATGCCGATCTGGAGCAGAAAGAGGAATTTATCCGGGTGATCGAAGATACTTTAAAGGGGCTTGTGACGGATAAGCTTGATACCAGGGCCATTGCAGCCGGAATCAATTACCATGAATTCCGTTACCGGGAGGCCGATTTTGGTAATTATCCCAAGGGGCTGATGTACGGTCTGGAAATGTTCGGCAGCTGGCTGTATGATGATGATAAGCCCTTTATTCATGTAGAAGCGCTTGAAACATTTGAATTCCTGAAGGGAAAAAATGGTACCGGATATTATGAAGAACTGATCCGGAAATGGCTTCTGGATAATCAGCATGCATCTTTTGTTGCGGTTGTGCCGGAGCAGGGCCGGACGGCGAAGATGGATCAGGAGCTGACCGAAAAACTGCGGGTTTACAAAGCCGGCCTGTCACCGGCAGAAGTAGAACGGCTGGTTAAGGCTACCAAAGAGCTGGAAGCTTATCAGGAAGAGCCGTCCAGCGAAGATGCATTGGCTAAGATTCCGGTTCTTAAACGGGAGGATATTTCCCCGGAGATTGAACCGATCATCAATGAAGAGCTGAATATGAACGGAATTCCGGTAGTGTATCATAATACCCCGACCAACGGCATCGGTTATGTTAACGTACTATTCGACCTGTCGGGAGTATCGGCTGAATGGTTGCCATATGTCGGCCTGCTTCAGGCGGTGTTGGGGATTATTGATACCGAACATTACGGATATGGCGAACTGTTCGATGAGATCAATGTCCACACCGGCGGTATTGGAACCTCTCTGGAAGTGTATCCGGATGTGAACCGGGTTGCAGAGAAGGAATTCAAAGCGACATTTGAGATCAAAGCAAAAGCATTATATGATAAACTGCCGGTAGCATTTAAAATGATGGAAGAAATACTGATCCGCTCCAGGTTTGGCGATGAAAAACGTCTGGTTGAGATTCTGGATATGACCAAGTCCCGGCTGCAGATGCGTTTTCAGTCGGCCGGGCATTCAACCGCAGCGTTAAGAGCGCAGTCTTATGCTTCGCCGGTCGCCAAGCTAAAGGACATGACCAGCGGAATCGCTTTCTATGAAGTGGTCAAACGCATCAGCGAAAATTTTGAAACAGAAAAAGAAGATCTTGTCCAGCGGCTGGAGGTTTTGACCAGGCGCCTGTTCTGTCAGACCAATATGATGATCAGTTATACGGCAGCAAAAGAAGGCCTTCAAAATCTGCCGGAACTGATAGATGTTCTGAATCAGCATCTGTATGAAAAGTCGGATCGGAACGAACCTTGTATTCTGTACTGTGATAAATTGAATGAAGGTTTCAAGACTTCCTCAAAAGTACAGTATGTGGCCCGCGCCGGGAACTTTATTGATGGCGGAGCAGAATACAGCGGTGCACTGCAGATATTAAAGGTCATCTTAAGCTACGACTATTTGTGGCAGAATGTTCGTGTTAAAGGTGGTGCTTATGGTTGTATGAGCGGATTCAACCGGATTGGGGAAGGCTTCTTCGTATCTTACCGGGATCCGAATCTGGAAAAGACGAATGCCGTTTATGAGGAGGTTACCGGATATTTACAATCATTTACCGTCAATGAGCGGGATATGACCAAGTATATTATCGGTACTATGGGTAATGTAGATCAGCCGATGACGCCGCTGGTTAAAGGTGAGCGCTCGATGAACCTTTATATGAATAAGATATCGGAAGCGATGCTCAAACAGGAACGCAAAGAAATCCTGGCAGCCACTCAGGAAGATATCCGCAGCTTGTCAGAAGTGGTGGCAGCGGTACTGAAGGCAGAGCAGTTCTGTGTCATTGGAAGTGAAAGTAAGATCACTGCACAAAAAGACATGTTTAAAGAAGTGAAGAATTTATTCTAAATCAAAAGATAAGGGGAATAACATGAAAACAGATTTCAGATCAGGATTTGTAACACTCATAGGCCGGCCGAATGTAGGGAAATCGACCCTGATGAATTATCTCATCGGGCAGAAGATCGCGATTACCTCAAATAAGCCGCAGACTACCAGGAACCGGATCCAGACGGTGCTGACGGGCGAAGACGGACAGATCGTCTTCGTTGATACACCTGGGATCCATAAGGCAAAGAATAAACTGGGAGAATATATGGTTAATATTGCTGAACGCACTCTGAATGAAGTGGATGTCGTGCTCTGGCTGGTAGAGCCGGCCACATTCATCGGAGCTGGTGATCAGCATATCGCCAGGCAGCTTGCGCGGGTGAATACACCGGTGATCCTGGTCGTCAATAAGATTGATATGGTCAAAAAGGAAGAGCTGGTGGTGATCATTGATACCTACCGCAAGCTTTATGATTTTGCTGCGATCGTACCGGTATGTGCCAGAAGCGGTGACAATACGGATGAACTGATTAAAGTGGTGATGCAGCATTTGCCTTATGGACCGCAATTCTATGATGAAGAAACAGTCACCGATCAACCGGAGCGGCAGATTGTTGCGGAATTGATCCGGGAAAAGGCGCTGCATGCTCTGAATGAAGAAATCCCGCATGGAATTGCGGTGGTCATCGATAAAATGCAGACGCGCAAGAAAATCATTGATATTGAAGCGACTATTATCTGCGAGCGTGATTCTCATAAAGGGATCATAATCGGAAAACAGGGAAATATGCTGAAAAAAATTGGCAGCAACGCCCGATTTGAGATTGAACAGATGCTGGAAAGCAAGGTAAACCTCCAGGTTTGGGTGAAAGTGAAGAAAGACTGGCGTGACAGTGAGTTCCTAATGAGAAATTTTGGATATACCAAAGACGAATAGCTAGTTTAGAATCGGAGAACCTAATGATAAGCATACCTTCGAAGGTAGGATGAAGAGGTGATTCGATGGGAAATTCGTTTTGGGAACAATTTGCTCATACCGGTAAGGTGGATAGTTATCTGCTTTACCGGGAAGAGGAAGCATGTAGGCAGGTTGCTGATGACTATATGATACGCAGCAAAGAGCAGTCGGAGAGGAAGAGCAGTGATTCAGACAAGAACAGTAACTGGAATGGTGCTTAAGAATGCACCGATTGGTGATTATGATAAGCGGGTGGTCATGCTGACCAAAGAAATGGGAAAGATATCGGCATTTGCAAAAGGGGCCAGAAAACCAAACAGCTCCCTGATCGGTGCTGTAAATCCTTTTTCTTTTGGTCAGTTTGTACTTTATGAAGGGCGCAGCTCTTACACTATTCAGCAGGCATCGATCACCAATTATTTCAGGGAACTCAGAGAAGATATGAATAGTGCATATTATGGTATGTATTTTCTTGAATTTACCGATTATTATACCCGTGAGTTGAACGATGAGGTAGCGATGCTCAAGCTGCTTTATCAGACCCTGCGGGCGTTGGTAAAAAAGAGTATATCTTTCCCGCTGATCCGTTACATATATGAATTGAAAACAATCTGTATCAATGGTGAGGCGCCTCAGGTATTTCAGTGTGTATCCTGCGGCAATAATGAAAGGACAATGGTATTCAGTGCTCTGAAGGGCGGTATTGTCTGCAGTGAATGTCGGGCTCTTATCCAGGATGCACAGAAGATCAGCGGGTCAGCTTTATATACGATGCAGTATATCATCAGCTCACCGATCGAAAAGCTTTATACGTTTACTGTGTCCGATGAGGTTTTTGAAGAGCTAAAAGCGATAGTTGAGTATTATGTCAGTATTTATGTCGGCCGGGAGTTTAATTCATTAGAGATGTTGAAAGTGCTTAACTCCTGAACACATTGGGATGGAAGGGAAAGTAATGACCTGGTAATCACAGGTAATTGCTTGAAAAAATTGGTTATAGACTGTATAATGATTAACAATCAACAGAAAATAATAAAAAGAAACGTGGAGGTAGTAATAATGGTAGAAAAAACAATGGATAAAATTGTCGCCTTGGCAAAATCAAGAGGATTCGTATATCCTGGCTCTGAGATTTACGGCGGGCTTGCTAATACATGGGACTACGGAAATCTCGGCGTCGAACTTAAAAACAATGTAAAACAAGCCTGGTGGAAGAAGTTCGTGCAGGAAAATACCCTTAATGTCGGTGTTGACTGTGCTATCCTGATGAATCCTCAGACATGGGTAGCTTCGGGACATCTCGGCGGTTTCAGTGACCCGCTGATGGATTGCAGGGAGTGTAAAGAAAGATTCCGCGCTGATAAATTGATCGAGGACTATGTGCATGAAACCAAGATGGAGATAAATGAAAGCATCGATGCGTGGTCACGCGAGCAGATGAAGGCATTTATTGATGAATATCAGGTTAATTGTCCGAGCTGCGGCAAGCATAACTTTACCGACATCCGGGAATTTAACCTGATGTTTAAAACCTTCCAGGGTGTGACCGAAGATGCCAAAAATACCGTATATCTCCGTCCGGAAACGGCACAGGGAATTTTCGTCAACTTTAAAAATGTACAGAGAACTTCCCGCAAGAAGATTCCATTTGGTATCGCTCAGATTGGTAAATCTTTCCGTAACGAGATTACACCGGGTAACTTTACCTTCCGGACCAGAGAATTCGAACAGATGGAACTGGAATTCTTCTGCGAACCCGGCACCGATCTGGAATGGTTTGCATATTGGAAAAAGTATTGTATCGACTGGCTAAAATGTCTGGGCATGAAGGAAGAAGAAATGCGGGCCAGGGATCATGAAAAAGAAGAACTCTCCCATTACAGCAATGCTACTACTGATATCGAATTCCTATTTCCGTTTGGCTGGGGTGAATTGTGGGGAATTGCCGACCGTACCAATTACGATCTGACTCAGCATCAGGAAGTATCCAAGCAGGACATGACCTACTTTGATGACGAGAAGAAAGAGAAATATATTCCTTACGTGATTGAACCTTCACTGGGAGCAGACCGGATGGTGCTGGCATTCTTATGCAGCGCTTACGATGAAGAAGAGCTGGAAGGCGGTGATATGCGGACCGTGCTTCGCTTCCATCCGACACTGGCACCGGTAAAAGTCGGTGTCCTGCCGTTATCGAAGAAGTTGAACGAGGGCGCAGAAAAAGTCTATGCTGAACTGTGCAGGCAATATAATTGCGAATTTGACGACCGCGGCAATATTGGAAAACGTTATCGCCGTCAGGATGAGATCGGAACACCGTATTGCGTAACCTATGATTTTGAATCAGAAGAAGATCAGGCGGTAACTGTCCGCGATCGTGATACGATGGAACAGGAAAGAGTGAAAATTGCAGATCTGAAAGCATATTTTGAAGAGAAATTTGCATACTAAATAGTGATGTAACTGGTCGGGACGCCGCTGCATGCGGTGAGGTGCTCCACGCGAACCCGGGCAATGCCCCTGACAAACTTCCGTTAACTACGACCGCGACGCTCAGGAAAGCCTTTGCGCCGGGTCTGCGTAAACGGTGATTTTGTCAGGGGCAAAAAACGCCCTCTGATGTTCGCTTAGGAGCACCTCACCGCACGCATCGCCTGTTCTCGACAAGTTGTACTTGTGGTGGCCGAGGTCTTAGCACATTATAAATTGAAAGGAAATAAAATAAATGGAACGAAGAAATGCATGGGATGCATATTCCAAGCAGGATTTGAATGAGCTGGAGACAGTCAACAGTGAATACAAGAAATGTCTGGATGCCGGCAAGACTGAGCGGGAGTGTGTTACCGAGGCGGTCCGCCGGGCAGAAGCGGCAGGTTACAGGGATTTAAATGAAGTCATTAAAAGAGGTGAAAAGATTGTGCCGGGGACAAAAGTATACAGTTCCTGGATGGAAAAATCGATCGTCTTAATCCAGATTGGAGAGGAACCGCTGGAAGACGGTATGAACATCCTCGGCGCTCATATTGATTCTCCGCGTATCGATTTAAAACAGATGCCTCTGTATGAAGAGCAGGAATTTGTATATTTTGATACTCATTATTATGGTGGGATCAAAAAGTATCAGTGGGTCACAATACCGCTTGCGATCCATGGTGTCGTAGTCCGTAAAGATGGCAGCAAGGTGGAAATCGTAATCGGCGAAAAAGAAGAAGATCCGGTGTTTGTTATTTCCGACCTGCTGGTTCACCTGGCAAAAGACCAGATGAATAAAAAGGCGGGTGAGGCTATCGCCGGTGAAAAACTGGATCTGTTGATTGCTAACCGTCCGCTTGCCGGCGAGGGGAAAGAGCGGGTCAAAGAGGGGGTATTAGAATTACTGAAGGAGACATACGATATTGAAGAGACGGATTTTCTTTCGGCCGAACTGGAAATTGTACCTTCAGGAAAGGCCAGAGACTGCGGTATTGACCGGAGCATGATCATGGCTTATGGACAGGATGACCGGGTATGTGCATTTACGTCACTTTTTGCTATCCTAGAGCTAGAAGAAGTTAAAAAGACGGCCTGCTGTATACTTATCGACAAAGAGGAGATCGGCAGTGTCGGAGCGACCGGAATGCAGTCCAAATTCTTTGAGAATACTGTGGCGGAACTGATCGGCGGGATGGATGGAATGGAGAATTATTCAGAATTAAAACTGCGCCGTACCCTGGCTAACTCGAAGATGCTTTCATCTGATGTAAGTGCGGCTTATGATCCGATGCATGCGGACGTATTCGAGAAAAAGAATTCGGCGTATTTTGCCAACGGAATCGTATTTAACAAATATACCGGCAGCCGCGGTAAGTCCGGTTCTAATGACGCCAATGCGGAATATGTTGCGGAGATCCGCCGGATTATGGAAGAGAACAATGTCATATTTCAGACGGCAGAACTCGGTAAGGTAGATGCCGGCGGCGGCGGAACCATCGCATATATTTTGGCTAACCAGGGTATGAATGTCATTGACAGCGGTGTGGCCGTTTTATCCATGCATGCACCATGGGAAGTAACCAGTAAAGCAGATGTTTATGAAGCGGTAAAATGCTACCGGGCATTTCTAAAGGATGCCTAAACCTCCACAGGGCCTTTCATGTTTTTGCGGTCAGCCTGCGGAGGGGCACTTTTTACCGCAGCGGTAATTGTTTTAACCGAATTAGAGTATTCAAGAGGCGACATTCCGGTCGCCTTTTTAAATTGCTTGGAAAAATACTGCAATGAACTGTAGGAAAGGAAATATGCTATTTCGGTAAAGTTCATCCGCTCATCACGGATGATCTCTTTGGCGCGTTCAACTTTCATATGATTGAAATAATCAATAGCACCGCAGCCCTTTTGCTGATGGAACAGATCCTGAAGGGCGGAGCGGCTCAGGGAAGAAGCATCACAGATATCCTGAACCCGCAGATGTTCACAGATATGGAATTCCATGAACTGGAGGATCTGTTCCATCCGGTCTGATTTTGTCGGTGGGTCAGTATTCGGCGGCAGGGGCACGACCGGATCTTCGGAACCGGTATCGGAGTAGCTGCGCCGGATTCCCAACAGAAGTTCTTCCAGATAGGTCAGGATCAACTGCTGTGAGCCGAATGGGGCATCAGGATCGGGGATTACCTGTTCTACTGAAGGAATGTGCAGAGGGGTAGTAAAAGCCTGTTTTGCTTCAGTCAGGATCAAAGAGATTAGTTTCCGTTCCCGGATATTAAGAGTACAGTTTAAATTATAAAAGAATCGGATTGCCGGCGAATGACAGTGAAAAGAAATTACCACGAGGCAGGGGGCTTTGCCGCCCTCGGCACGGATTGCGTGGAATTCATCAGGCCGGTGAAAGATAATGCTGCCTGCATTCATCAAATATTCATCTTCTCCACCCCACACCGTTATACATCCTTTATCGACATATAAGAATTCCCAGAAGTCATGTGACTCCCCAGCAAAGAAAAAGTCCTTCATGTATTCAAAATAATGAATGGTGATGATTTCATCAATGATAATTTCCCGCTTCAGTTTGGTGCTGATATAAGTCATTGGAGACCTCCCTGGATCATTTTCTGCATTGTACCAAATTCAGGACGATATGACAAGCGAAAGATAATTTTTTAATTTGTAGTAATTACATAAAAAATTAAAAATATTACGAAATATTGTAGATAATTTGACAAATGTTTGGATAATAAGACAATATATGAGGATGATAGTGCAAGCGCGTTGGACAAAAAGATAATATAATGGAGGCAACTGAAAGGGAATACTAAGAATACTATCATCCCTTGAGTAAGGAGGACATTATGAGTAAAAAGCTGAAAGTTGCATTAGCAGGATTAGGCAGCCGGGGAAAGGATAGCTATGCACCGACCGCCCTGGTATATCCGGACAGGATGGAAATAACAGCAATCGCCGATATTGATCCGGCAAAAGTTGCAGACGTGGCAGAGAAATACGGAGTTCCTGAAGAGATGTGTTTTTTCAGCGCGGAGGATATGCTTGTTCAGGATAAGCTTGCAGATGTTATGTTTATCACTACCCAGGACCGGCAGCATGTAGGCCAGGCGATATCGGCTCTCCGAAAAGGATATGATCTTCTTCTGGAAAAACCGATCTCGCCCGATTTGGATGAATGCCGGGAATTACTGGCGGCAGCGAAGCAATATGGCCGGCAGATCGTAGTCTGTCATGTATTGCGGTATACACCATTTTTTATGAAGGTGAAGGAACTGTTAGACCAGGGGACGATTGGAGATATCGCAACCATCATGGCAGTCGAAAATGTTGGCTGGTATCATCAGGCTCACAGCTTTGTCCGGGGCAACTGGGCAAATTCTAATACAACCAGTCCAATGATCCTGCAAAAGTGCTGTCATGATATGGATTTATATCTATGGTTATCAGGGAAAACATGTGAGGCGGTGACCTCCTTTGGCAGCACGTATCTGTTTAAACCCGAAAAGGCACCGAAAGGATGCACCAGCCGCTGTATGGATGGCTGTGCGGTGAAAGCAGAGTGCCCGTTTGACGCAGAAAAGATTTATATGGATAATGACCAGACCGGAGTCCGTAAAGGCAAGACCGGATGGCCGCTCGATGTACTGGCGCTGTATCCGGTCGAAGAGACCATTATGGAGGCTATTAAGACCGGACCTTACGGGAAGTGTGTATATCACTGTGATAACAATGTCGTGGATCATCAGGTAGTGAATTTGAATATGACCGATGGCTCAACCATGAGTCTGACCATGTCCGGCTTTACGGCGAGCAATTCCCGGTACTGCAAGTTTATGGGGACGGCCGGTGAGATTATCGGTGATATGGAAGCAAATACGATTACTATCCTGCCATTTGGAAAACCGTCAGAAGTAATCGATGTATCAAAATTGTCGGATGATTTTTCCGGACACGCCGGCGGTGACGTCCGACTGGTGAAAGAATTTTTGAACCTGATCAGCGGGGAAGAAATATCGGCCGGTCAGATCACCTCCATTGAACATTCGATGGAAAGTCACTATATTGCACTGGCAGCAGAGGAGTCCAGAGTGAACGGCGGCAAAGTGATCGAACTTGATACATATCGCAGGTAACTGGAGAAGGTGCTTGCATCATTCTCTTAAGATATATATTTCATTTAGAAAGTGAGGAGAAGAGGTTATGAAAAAGAACATCAAAAAATTGGCAGCTCTTGGGCTGACCGCAGTTATGTGCATCGGGGTGCTGGCAGGTTGCGGCGGTAAAAACGACGGCGGAGAAAGCAGTGGAGACGGTGACGGAACCGGCAGCGGCAAGACCCGTCTGACGGTGGGAATTTGGGATGAAAAGCAGAAACCGGCGCTAGAAGAGATGATTGAGAAATATACGGCTGCTCATGAAGATGTAGAAATTACCGTCCAGACCACCCCTTATAAGGGTGGGGAGTACTGGACCAAGCTGGAAGCAGCAGCAACCGGTGGAACTGCTCCGGACATTTTTTGGATCAATGTGCTTCACGCCGAATCTTATTACGAAGGCGGTATTTTAAAAGATCTTAGTGCTGCGGCAAGTGAAATGGATATAGCGGCAAACTATCCGGAAGCACTGGTGAGCGCTTATAACTTTGACGGGAAGCAGATTGCTGTTCCGAAAGATTTCGATACCAATGCCCTGTGGTATAATAAAGAAATCTTTGATAAAGCAGGTGTTGCATATCCGACCGATGACTGGACCTATGAAGATCTGACAGAAACAGCCAGGCAGTTAAAAGAAGCCGGATTAGATGAAGGTGTATGGCCGTTTGCATGTCCGGTTGATTTCCAGACATGGTATTATCCGACCGTATTTGCAGCAGGCGGCTGGATCTTAAATGATGATAAGACCGAGACCGGTTATGAAGATCCTAAGACTCAGGAAGGCATCCAGTGCTGGATTGATATGATCGACGAAGGTTTATCTCCGACCGCAGCAAGTTTATCAGAAACTACATCAGATACCCTGTTTGGTAGCGGACAGCTGGCAATGAATCTGGCCGGGTCATATATGACTCCGGAATATTTATCAAACGATGCCCTCACAGGTAAGATCGACCTGGTTGAGTTCCCGGAATTTAACGGCGTTGAACCAAACGTGATCAATGGTCTGGGATATGCTGTTTACGAAGGGACCAAAAATGAAGCAGCAGCAGTGGAATTCGCAACTTGGCTTGGCGGCGAAGAGGCGATGAAGATCCAGGGCGAATCAGGAACGGTAATTTCAGCCAGAAATGATGCGCAGCATTATTTTGCAGAATCCAATACCGATATTAACCTGGCAGCTTATACAAATCATGCCGGTATCGCGAGCCCGCTGCCGGTATGCACGGATGCGGCGGAACTGTATGATCTGGAAGCCAATAAGATTAAATTGGCTTATGCGGGAGATATGACCCTTGCAGATGCTTGTAAAGACTTAAAACAAGAGGCAGATGCACTCATTCAGAAGTAGATAAAGGTGAAATTATATGGCTGGAACAAAAGGACTTTCGCGGAAGAAAAAAGACTGGATAGCGGCGTACATTTTTGTAGCGCCGCTGACCATCGGGATATTTGTATTTTACATATTCCCTTTTATACAGAATTTCTGGTTTAGTTTTAATGATGTAAATAAGTTTAATATTGCAACCTTTGCAGGACTGGGAAATTATAAACAATTGTTCAGTGATAAGCAGTTTTACCGGACCTTTGGCAATACCCTGAGATATGTATTGGTCACAGTACCGGTTGGATTAAGTCTCTCTTTGCTGATTGCAGCGCTTTTGAACACCAGGATCAAAGGAAAATCACTGTACCGGACGATTTATTTTCTGCCTTCGGTTACGATGGCAGCAGCAGTTGCCATGGTGTGGAAGTGGATTTTTAATGACCAGTCAGGGATTCTGAATGGTCTGATGAAATGGCTGGGACTCCCGACTCAGGCCTGGCTGACCGATTCCGGGATTGCCCCGTATGCAGTTATGGTGGTCGGCATCTGGATGACTGCCGGGTATAATATGATTATTCTGCTGGCGGGAATTCAGGGCATATCCAAGAGTTATTACGAAGCGGCTGCTATTGACGGAGCAGGAACGGTGAAGCAGTTTTTAAAAATTACCATCCCGATGCTGACACCGACCATCTTTTTTGTCCTGATCACTTCGATCATCAGTGGCTTCCAGGTGTTCGACACCATTTATATGATGGTGGGTAAGATCAATCCTGCCTATGAAAGTACACAGTCGGTAGTTATGATGTTCTACCGGAATGCCTTTGATTATGGACATAAGGGATATGCAGCGGCGATATCCATCGTTCTGTTTGCCGTGATTATGCTGATCACCGTGATACAGATGATCGGACAGAAAAAATGGGTTAACTATGATTAGGGAGGAGCGGCTATGAGAAAAAAGACTCACGCAAAAAATATATTTGTCCATCTGGCCCTCTTTGCAGGTGTAGGGATTACGGTATTCCCATTTCTCTGGATGATCCTGACTTCGTTTAAGACCAAGGGGGAAGCCATGCAGATTCCGCCGACTATTTTTCCGGAGAATTTTGTTACGGCGGCCTATCATACGGTCATGGAGGCGATGCCGTTTGCTCAGGTATATTTAAATACGATTATATCAACAGTGGTAACGGTAGCTGCACAAGTGGTATTTTGTACGATGGCGGCCTATGCTTTTGCCAGGATAAAGTTCCCCGGCAGAAATATACTGTTCATGGTGATATTATCGGTACTTATGGTTCCGGGGCAGATATTCCTGGTACCGCAGTATCTGATCATTCAAAAAGCGGGCCTGCTGGATACTTTGCCGGCGCTGTTCTTACCGAACCTGTTTAGCGCCTTTGGAACATTCCTGATGCGGCAGTTCTTTATGTCGCTGCCGAAAGAGCTGGAAGAAGCCTCTGTTTTGGATGGCTGCAACCGCTTTCAGACTTTTGGTAAGGTAATGCTTCCGTTAGTAAAGCCGGGTATTGTGGCACTGGTTATATTTACGGCCAAGTTTGCCTGGAATGACTTCATGTGGCCGCTGATCATAAACACATCTCAGGATAAGATGACACTGGCTCCGGCCATGTCATTCATGAATGGACAATATCTGACCAATATTCCGGCTCAGATGGCCGGTGCCGTACTGGCGGTGATTCCGATGGTGGTATTGTTCTTCGTTTTCCAGAGACAGTTTATTGAAGGTGTGGCCCATACCGGAGTAAAAGGTTAAAAATGCATAAAATCCCCGGAAAACATTGATAGAAAGGCTTGACGAACTATTGGAAACCATTTACAATATTATGTGCGGTTTGGGACGAGCCGTATTGGTAACCATTGGTTAAATAGAGCAGAAAAAAAGACATTTCATGTCAGTTTTTCGTGCTTTATGCTAATAAACAAAATATTAGGAGGTCTTTAAGACATGGCAAAATGGGTTTACTTATTTAAAGAGGGGGATGCAGGTATGAAAAACCTTCTGGGCGGAAAAGGAGCTAATTTAGCAGAGATGACTAATTTGGGTCTGCCGATCCCTCAGGGTTTCACAGTTACAACAGAAGCTTGCACTAATTATTATGACAGTGGTAAGAAGATCACAGATGAAATTCAGGGTCAGATCTTTGAGGCAATCGGTGAATTAGAAAAGATTCAGGGAAAGAAGTTTGGCGATACAGAAGATCCGTTACTGGTTTCTGTACGTTCCGGAGCCAGAGCATCCATGCCGGGTATGATGGATACAATCCTCAACTTAGGTTTGAATGATATTGCGGTAGAGGGGTTTGCAAAGAAGACCGGCAATCCAAGATTTGCTTATGACTCTTATAGAAGATTTATCCAGATGTTCTCTGATGTAGTTATGGAAATGAGTAAAGATTTCTTTGAAAGAATCTTAGATGAGATCAAAGAATCAAAAGGTGCTAAGTTCGATACCGATCTGAGTGCAGAGGACTTACAGGAAGTTATTGCCAAATATAAAGCTGTTTATAAAGAAAAGATGGGCGAAGATTTCCCGCAGGAGCCGAAAGTGCAGTTGATGGAAGCTGTAAAAGCGGTATTCCGTTCATGGGATAATCCGCGTGCGATCGTTTACCGCCGGATGAATGACATCCCGGGCAGTTGGGGAACCGCTGTTAACGTACAGGCGATGGTATTCGGGAACATGGGCGATACTTCGGGAACCGGTGTTGCATTTACTCGTAACCCATCTACCGGTGAAAATGGAATCTACGGCGAATATCTGATCAACGCTCAGGGTGAAGATGTAGTTGCCGGTATCCGTACTCCGCTTCCGATTACCAGACTGGAAGAAGATATGCCGGAAGTATACAAAGAATTTATGAGCATTGCCCATAAGCTGGAAGATCACTATCGTGATATGCAGGATATGGAATTTACCATTCAAGAAGGAAAATTGTACTTCTTGCAGACCCGTAATGGTAAGAGAACAGCTCCGGCTGCTCTGCAGATCGCTTGTGACCTTGTTGATGAAGGAAAAATCACACCGGAAGACGCAGTTATCCGCATCGAAGCGAAATCTCTCGACCAGCTGCTTCACCCAACCTTTGATAAAGAGGCACTGGCAGCAGGTGATGTAATCGGTTCAGCTCTGCCGGCTTCTCCGGGAGCAGCAGCGGGTAAGGTGTACTTTACCGCTGATGATGCGAAAGCAGCAGGCGACAGGGGCGAGAGAGTTATCCTTGCGCGTCTGGAAACCTCTCCGGAAGACATCGAAGGTATGCATGCAGCACAGGGTATCCTGACTGTGCGCGGCGGCATGACCAGCCACGCAGCAGTAGTTGCCCGCGGTATGGGTACGGCTTGTGTATCGGGCTGCGGCGAAATTAAAATGAATGAAGCTGCTAAGACCTTTGAGCTTGGCGGAAAAGTGGTAAATGAAGGCGATTACATTTCATTAGATGGTTCTACCGGTAAGATCTATTATGGAGATATCAAGACTGTAGAAGCTTCGATCGGCGGAAACTTCGGAAGAATCATGGAATGGGCTGATGAATACAGAACCATGAAGGTCAGAACCAATGCTGATACACCGGAAGATACCAAAAACGCTGTAGAACTTGGCGCAGAAGGTATCGGACTTTGCCGTACCGAGCATATGTTCTTCGATGCGGAAAGAATTCCGAAGATCCGGAAGATGATCCTTTCCGATACGGTAGAAGCAAGAGAGGCTGCTCTAAATGAGCTGATTCCTTATCAGAAGGGTGACTTCAAGGCAATGTACGAAGTGCTGGAAGGAAAACCGATGACCATCCGTTATCTGGATCCGCCCCTGCATGAATTCGTGCCGACCGAAGAGGATGACATCAAAGCACTGGCAGCAGATATGGGCCTGTCCGTAGAAGATGTGAAAGCGAAGTGTAATGAACTTCACGAGTTCAACCCGATGATGGGGCACAGAGGCTGCCGTCTGGCGGTAACTTATCCGGAAATTGCTAAGATGCAGACCAGAGCGGTTATGGAAGCAGCAATCGAAGTAAAAGAAGAAAAAGGCTTTGATATCGTACCGGAGATCATGATTCCTCTGGTTGGTGAAAAGAGAGAGCTTAAATTTGTTAAAGATATCGTAGTAGAAGTTGCAGAGCAGGTAAAAGCTGAAAAAGGATCAGATATTAAGTACAGTATTGGTACCATGATCGAAATCCCGCGAGCGGCACTGTTAGCTGATGAAATTGCAGAAGAAGCTGAATTCTTCTCATTTGGAACCAATGACCTGACGCAGATGACCTTCGGATTCTCTCGTGATGATGCTGGTAAGTTCTTAGATTCTTACTATCAGAGTAAGATCTACGAATCAGATCCGTTTGCAAGGCTTGATCAGGAAGGTGTTGGACAGCTGGTTAAGATGGCAGCTGAAAAGGGACGTGTGACAAATGCAAATATCAAGTTGGGTATCTGCGGCGAGCACGGTGGTGATCCGAGTTCGGTGGAATTCTGCCACAAAGTAGGACTTGACTATGTATCCTGCTCACCGTTCCGCGTACCGATTGCTAAATTGGCAGCGGCTCAGGCGGCTATACGCAGTAGGGAGGACTAATCTATACTTTGAATTTAAAGTAGATTACGAAGCCGCTAAAGCCTTTAGGAAAGCCAATGGAGGATACTTGCGTGGCTTTCAGTGGAAAGACCTAACGGTTGAAGTTTATATTTAACAATGAAGCAGATGTATCATACAAAATGGATGCATCTGCTTTTTTTACATATTTGATTATTCAACCTCTTATTATAATGGAGATAACTTTATAAAATTAAATATAATAAAAAAGGTTTAAAAGCCGCTTGTTCTATGATAGAGCAAGCGGCTTTATTTTGGGCATGGCCTTTATGGCCTGTTCTGTCTTTGCCGTGACAGCGCCGCCGCCGCACATAGGGTTATGCATTTTATTTGCCATACCAGGGTTTATAGGATGGATTCTTCCGTATTATATCTATAAAAGGACGGTAGGAAAACAGACGGTAAAACTTACTCCCCTAATTGAAGAAAAATACAATGAGATTTACGAGATATGCGAGAAGGGAAACAGGCTTTTGCATTAACAAATATAAATGCTGTCTGGCACATGAGGTGCCGGATGGATAGTTGCTGTTGTTGAATCTTAAATTAATATTTTAGAAACGATACATAAGCAAAATACAACGAAATAGCTAATCCGCCCCGTTTTCTCATACAATGGGGTTTGAGTGTCGGTGAGAAAGTGGAAGGAAATTTGCTTGAGCCAGCGTTCCCGACGATGAAGAGTCTGGATAAGTAAGAATTGATAAATACAGGCAGTGTTTCAATATCTAAAAAGATACTTGAGACACTGCCTTTTTGCATTGGTTAATAGAATTATATTCAATTATATTATTAAAACTATTTACATAAATTCAAGAAAATGCTAAAATGTGGTAAAACAGGTAGACGATAGAATGTTGAAGATATTAGTACACGAAAAATTCTAGTGGTGGGAGGAGGTGACAACAACCCAGGTAGAATCATAATGCTACGGATAAGACTGCAATTGTCAATGCAAATATTGTTTTGCAGTTATAAAAAAGAATCATCATGATAGATTGATGATTTGTAAAATTTTCGAAAATACAGATGTATAGTGTGATAAAGTTAATCTAAGGAATCTTTTGTCCTGTGGACAAAGTTAACATTCTGATCATGAGTGTTCGCTAAAGAACCTATTAATTAAGCTAGAAAGATGGGAATTAATATGAAAACAAAAAAAATTTTTACATTAATTTTAGTAATTACCATGTTATTTACCAGTATATCTGCAACTTTTGCCGCTGCCGAGCCTGGTGTATACGAAACTACCGATGTAATATCTGAGGATGGTACAGATGAAGCCACTGATGTAATACCCGAGAATGGCACAGATGAAGTCACTGATGTAGAGCAGGCACCTAAAGTGCAATCTCGTACTGTACCAAGTGGGGTAATTCTTTCAGACCTGATTATAACACCGATTAGCAACGGACAAATTAAAGTTAACTACAATATTACAAACAATACATCCAATACTCTAACACGTTCCAATGTTATTGCATATTATAGGAATGTCATCGACAGATCAAACTTCTTATTCTATCGCAATTTACAATCTGATGTGAAACCTGGAGAAACTGTTGCAATGACAGATAGTATCAGCTATGGTGGTATTGCAAATCTTCCACTTGTACTGCGCCTTTTGGATAATGGTTCGAGATATCCTTATGTAACACCTTCTACATATCCGATAGGTGATGATTCAGGGCATGTTGCCAATCAGTTGCTTGATGACAATAAAACGGTAATCCTTTCGAACCTCTTGGTATCACGGATCAGCAACAGCCAGGTAACCGTAACCTATACGGTCACCAACAATACGGACAAGCCAGTGTCACGTTCCAGTTATATATCGTTTTATAAGAATTCAGCGGAGCGGGGAAACTATCTTTTCAACCGTAACCTGACCAAAGAAGTGCCGGCCGGGACAAGTGTGACCATGAGCGATACGGTGAGCTATTCGAATCTGGCCACGTATCCCCTTGTATTGCGGCTGTTTGATAACGGATCAACCTTCCCTTATCTCTATCCCAATGCCTTTTATGACAGCCAGACGGACAATAAGACGGTATACGAGGCAATAGATGACAATAAGACGGTAACCATTTCCGGCCTTTTGGTTACCCGGATCAGCAACAACCAGGTAACCGTAACCTATACGGTCACCAACAATACGGACAAAGCAGTATCACGTTCCAGCTATATATCGTTTTATAAGAATTCAGCGGAGAGGAGCAACTATCTTTTCAACCGTAACCTGACCAAAGAAGTGCCGGCCGGGACAAGTGTGACTATGAGCGATACGGTGAGTTATTCGAATCTGGCCACATATCCGCTGGTTCTGCGGCTGTTTGATAACGGATCGACATTCCCTTATCTCTACCCTAATGCCTTTTATGACAGCCAGGTGGACAACAAGACCGTATACGAGGCGATAGATGACAGTAAAACGGTAACCCTTTCGAACCTCTCAGTATCACGGATCAGCAACAGCCAGGTAACCGTAACTTATACGGTCACCAACAATACGCACAAAGCAGTATCACGTTCCAGCTACATATCATTTTATAAAAATTCGGCGGAGAGGAGCAACTATCTTTTTGTCCGTAACCTGACCAAGGAAGTGCCGGCCGGAACAAGTGTGACTATGAGCGATACGGTGAGCTATTCGAATCTGGCCACGTATCCCCTTGTATTGCGGCTGTTTGATAAAGGATCAACCTTCCCTTATCTCTATCCCAATGCCTTTTATGACAGCCAGGTGGACAATAAGACGGTATATGAAGAGATTGATCCTGACAGTACGGTTTCTATCTCAGATTTTTCTGTAAAAAAGATTAATACAAATCAAGTAACTCTTACATATACCATTACAAATAACTCTAATGGTATTGTATCCAGTTCCAGTTCAGTTGCATTTTATCAAAATACACCTGAGCGGACTAATTACTTGTTTACCCGTAATCTGGGAAAGAGTATCGCACCTGGGGAAAGTGCGGTTATTACGGCTACGGTAACTTATACTAATATTTCAACAATGCGTATTGTAGCCCGGCTTTTTGATAATGGGTCTACCTTTCCATATCTTTATCCAAATGGATTAATGGATTCCGAACTATCAAACAAGGTTGTAAAAGCAGCTTCCTTTGATACAAAAATAATTTGTATTGGTGATAGTATTACCGAAGGTTTAGGCGTTGCAAGTCAAGATAGTTACCCGTCTCAACTGCAAGCTAAACTCGGAGATGATTATGCTGTTGTCAATTATGGACGTTCTGGAAGAACCGTAAATAGTAAAGGCGATGCACCTTATATTAACGAATCTTATTACAAGCAGGCTTTGAGTTCTGAACCGGATATTGTAATTATCATGCTTGGCACAAATGATTCGAAACCACATAATTGGACCCAGGCCTTACAGGCAACATTCAAATCTGATTATAAGAATCTGGTGCAGAGCTTTGTTGATTTACCTAATAATCCAAAAGTATACATAGTAACACCAATTGGTGCGATCTTGGACAATTTTGGAATCAGAGAATCTATTATTGCTCCGCAAATTCGTCCGCAAATTCGCGAGGTGGCAGCAGAATTAAACTTGCCGGTTATTGAATTTGAGTCGGTGTTGGAAGGTAACAAAAGTTATTATCTCGGCGATGGCATTCATCCATCAAGAAGTGGATATGATGTCATGAGCAGTGCGTTTTATGATATTTTAACCCAATAATAAAACAGGCAATTTTGATTTTATATGTCTTTTACCGGTTGGAGTGTGTGAAAAGTCATTTACAGACTTTTCACACACTCCATTCATTATGTTACAATGTTCAGGAGGAGTGCGAATTCAGGAAAATGAAGTGAAAGTGCCGATTGGCTTACATGCGGATTACGATTTTAGTTATGACAACTATTGGTGCAGGATTTGAATCGGTTATGATTGATGGTTCGATGAATGATCTGAATGCCAATATCCGGCTGACCGGGAAGGTGGTTCTTAAGGCGCATGAATTAGGAATTTGTGTAGAGGGCGAGCTTGGTCATGTTGGAACGGCAGCGGAGGGTGATAATGCCAATGGAGATTTGTACACAAGTCACTTTTAATAATGAAGAAAGAGGGAGCGGAGATACTATGAAACGTTCAAGAATCAACCAGGTCATTAAGGATATGGAAGCATTAATCAGAGAACACCGATTTGAAATCCCGCCATTTGCAATGCTGACGGCCGGGGATTGGCAGAGTATTGGCCATGAATACGACGAAGTTCGGGACAACTGTCTTGGATGGGATATTACAGATTATGGTCTTAATAATTTTGACAAGGTGGGCTTTGCGCTTTTTACTATTCGCAATGGGAATCTAAAGATGCCGGAGAAATATCCGAAGCCATATGCAGAAAAGCTTCTGATGCTATATGAAGGGCAAACAGCTCCGATGCACTACCATTGGAATAAAATGGAGGATATTATAAACCGGGGTGGAAATGATATTTACATTACGGTGTATAATGGTGCAGAAGATAAATCTATGCTGGATACAGATGTTACCGTACACACAGATGGAAAGACAGCAGTAGTACCGGCGGGCACAAAAGTTTGCTTAAAGTCCGGTCAGAGTATTACGATACCGCCGTATATGTATCATGATTTTATTGTTCCGGAGACAGGCGGCTCTGTATTGCTGGGGGAAGTGTCCATGTGTAATGATGATGAGAATGATAATTGCTTTTATGAATCAATTGGAAGATTTCCGGAAATAGAAGAGGATGAGGCGCCATATCGTCTCCTTTGCAATGAATATCCAAAATCCTAAAGGAGATATTTAATATGAATCCATATAGTGGGCATGATCATCAGGTTTATGGAATAGAAGAATACCGCTTAGTGGGAGGAAAAGGTGACGGAATGCGTCTGCTTCAGGTGCGGAACGGCAGAGGAATGAAAATGCACAGTTATGCGTGCGTTCCGGCGATGTGAAGCCGCGGGATGCTCATGCGGCAGCGAACCTTAAGGATTGGGATAAAATGATAAAACCTTAGGATGGTTTTCAGGAACAATGCTATTTTCATGAGTTTGAAAAGCAGGGTTTTGCGGCAATCTATAATCCTGATATAAAGCAGGGTTTGACCATTACATATGATGCGGAGAAGCTTCCGTTTTTTACTGAATGGAAGATGATGGGGAAGAAGAGTGGATGGAGATAAAATCCCCAGATACCGGACACTTACGGTAAGATGCAAATTTTCCAATGTTATCATTTCAGCATATAATTATAATAGGAGTACGTATAAGTACTCTGTTTAAATTATAAAAGGAGATGATAATTATGTTAAAATTAAAAAAGACCAGAATTATGTTATGTATGGTTTTATCTTTAATATTATCGATCAGTGTCATGCAGATGACGGTATTCGCGGCAACAATAACATTGCCTCCGGGCAGTACCAGTGCGGATCTTCAAACAGCTATAAACGATGCTGCTTCAGGAGATATTATAGAAATTTCAGAGGATATGACTTTTTCAGAAACGGTCAGAGTACCATCTGAAAAGGAAATTACAATTCAATCGACATCAGGTAATAACTGGACCTTAACTCGGACTGAATTGATCGGACATTTTACGGTAGAGGGCAGTCTTACGCTGCAAAACATCATACTGGACGGCGGCGGTACCGGTGGGCATATCTACGTTACCGGCAGTCTCGTTATGAACAGCGGTGCAGTGATACAGAACTGTTCTGCTGGGAATGGTGGAGGTGTAGATGTTAACGGCGGCAATCTTACGATAAACAGCAGCGCGGTGATACAGAACTGTACTGCAACGGCGGCCGGCGGAGGGGTGCATGTAAGAGAAGGCAATTTCACCCTGAACGGCGGCAGCATAACCGGTAATCATGCGAATGACGGTGGCGGAATCTTTTTGTACTCTGGCACCACCACTATAAATAATGCAACTATCAGCGGAAATACGGCTAACCAGTATGGCGGCGGAATTTATGGATGGCTGAGCACATTCACTATGGAAAATAGTAAAGTCAGCGGCAATATAACTGATGACAGCGGCGGCGGAGTTTTATTCTACTACTCACTTATTTCTATGTCGAATAATTCCATCAACGATAATGAGGCTTCCGGTGTTTATGGCGGCGGTATCTACGTCTGGGAGAGTACTTTTACCATGAGCGGCGGCGAAGTAAACGGCAATACTGCCAATGACAGCGGCGGCGGTATTTTTCTGATATACTCAGAAGCTGCTTTGACAAATGGCACCGTTATCAACGATAATGAAGCTTCCGGACTTTATGGCGGCGGTATCTATATCTGGGATACTTCTTTTACCATGGACGGCGGCGAAGTCGGTGGCAACACTACTAATGACAGTGGCGCTGGTATTTTCTCGTCATACTCGGAAGTTACTTTGACAAATGGTATCATTAAAAATAACTCGGCGTCTGCTTCCGGCGGCGGCGTGTATGATTATGATAGTGCATTTACTATGGATAAGACTGAAGTCAGCGGTAACAAAGCTGATACAGGCGGTGGTCTGGCCCTTGTACAATCTGATTTCATTATGTCGGGCAGTACCGTAAGTGAAAATACGGCTTCCGGATCGGATAGCGGCGGTGGTATCTATCTTACGCTGGAAAGTACGGCAGAAATAACAGGAGCAAGCTCTATTATTAATAACAGTGCACCGAACAGTGATGGTGGTGGTATCTATACGCAAGACGAAAATTATAATAATCTGATTACCAGCAGCGATACAGTGTTCAGAGGCAATACGGCATCAGCAGCTTATATCCCTCCGGAAGATGCGCAAACTTTGTATCCCGCTATAGAGTTTGCCAGTACAAGTCTTTCTACCCATCCGCTCAATAATTTCGATATCAACTCAAGCGGGGATACTTTCACTTATCGTGTGAGCTATGATGCTAACGGGGGGAAGGGGAGTTATTCAGGACCGGGCATTGCCCCGGGTGACACAGATACGGTATTGTCATTGAAGGAGACGGAAATCAGCCGTACAAATTACACTTTTACCGGCTGGAACACCGAGCCGGATGGCAGTGGGTATTCTTATGCTCCGGGAGACGACATTGAAGTAAACGACAACGTGACCCTTTATGCTCAATGGACGACCGGTCAGGCGATAAAGATTGTGGGAATTATTTTCATGTTTATACTGCTGACCGCTATACTTGTTCTGCTGATCGTGAATACCTTCTGGGTAAAAGCGTGTGTAATAGTATGCAGTAAGTGGCCCCGTAAAAAGCATTGCTATACAGACAGGGATCCATGTAAATGGGTGGAAGAAGAATTTAACGGCCAATACGATGAGGAAGACAGAGACAACTAATCTATAATCCAATAATGGAACAGATTTTTCTGATAAACGCAAGGGAGCTCCACTGCCTGACTAAGTTAGGCAGTGGAGCTCCCTTGTTAAATTATATCGGAAAAGCGTCAATCAAGAAATTCCGACTACAGGAGCGGGTGGAATCAATTCAGTGTCCAGCAGAATGTGCCGATCGGGGGAGTGATCGGTAAGGTGCCCTTAATAGACCACCCATCAACAAGACTTATCAGAGAACAGTTCCAACTTTGCTTGAAGTATCGTTTCCAGTCTCGTGACGGTCCTGATTAACCGGGTTACGGTATTATTCAGCGCAAGCAGCTGTTCGGCCGTCACGCCGTCAATGGTGAGCATGGCCTGGATTTTTTCGCCTTCAGCATTCAGAATATGCGACAGTGCGGCTTCTTGCAGCGCAACAGACTCTATTATATCCGTGATTGCCTGACATCTGGGGTTAAAGACTCTAGTCCTAGCGGTTGATGTGTTGTTCTCCAGATCAGGATCATCGGTGGTCGAGGATACTGTTGCAGTATTGACCAGCGGTTTTGCAGCGTTTCGGTCGACTGTCCCCCGGATGAGTATCTGCGAAGAAGTATCGCGTGCCATTGTTCCCAAATCCAAACTGCCGGTCCAGGGCTGCCAGTTTGCTCCTTCATCTACTGAATATTCAGTGTTTGACAGGTTGGTTGGAAGGGTATCTGTCAATAGGACGTTGTTTGCAGGTGAAGGACCGTTATTGGCAATGGTAATCGTATAAGACAGCGCTTCTCCCGCCGTTACCACGCTAAGGTCAGACTCTTTTATTACGTAAACGTCCGCAGATTCGCTGATATCTAAAGGTACTTCGTTGGATATTATTTCATAGGAGAAAGGAATTCCGCCCTCAACAATAGCATAGTCATAGGTCATCTTCGCAGTGTTAAGGGTTGGGTTAATCGATGGGATAAAGTCAACCGTAACGGAAAATGTAACGGTAATCGTTTCCCCGCCGGGAACATCCGGTAATGCGAATCCGGCATTCGGATCGGCGGCAGGCTGCGACACCCCGTTAACTATGACCGAACCGGAAACAAACGTCAGTCCGTCCGGCACAGTATCCTGTAAATGGACATTATTTATGGTCATGTCGAAGATGTTTGGAAGCTCAATTGTATACGTTACGATATTACCGACAACTGCGCTGGATTCGCTGCATGTCTTCACCGGTATAAGTTCAGGCATGGACACTACTTCATAAAGCGCAATATCGTCCATCGCATAATCGTTCCCGCTTCCTGCGGGACCTTGGCTTACAAACACTACAGTTAGCTCGGTATTGGACTGGGAGTAAAGGGCGCTGCCAATCTGAACCCACTCTGGTGTGTTTGTGTTCGCGGATAAAAACTGTCTCAGTGTTTGCTCAACCAATACATCTCCGTTTGAATCAAGTAACTGCACGCCAAGTGCCGGGGCTAACCAAACCGGAGTGTTTATCATGTTTAAAATCCAGGCACTGAACAGGTAATAGGTGTTGGGCATTAATGTTATAGTTTCTTTGTAAATGAGTGCACCGGGATTATACCCGTTAATAACCATCATCCTGCCGGTTTCGTTGCCTGTGGTATGGTCGGCAAAACGCCACCATGTATTTCCTACGCCACCATCGTTATTAATGTTCATAACGGAAAAATATCCGTCAGAAGGCCTGCTTGACTGCATATAGGTAAAGCCCATACCAATACCGGAATATGGGTTGGCAGGTGCAATAGTCTCAGCGGGTGTACCCGGGGACAATGACCCAAACGTGCCGTTATCTGCGGTGCTAAGAAGATTATCGGATGATAAAACGACGTGACTGTCCATAATAGTTGAGATGGGCTTATACCTGACCGGTCCATTCAATATATATTGGCTGGTCAAGTTCGAACCGGACACGGTTATCAACAGGGTATTCGGTGTGATACAGTCAAGGTTAGTGGCTCCCGCCGGCACTAATCCACTGGGTACATAGCTGATGGGAGGGGTTACACCGCCGGCCAGAAGGTCTCCGGCAGCAGCCGTGGTAAAATCCCCCGGCGTTGTGGTGGTGGGTGTCATTCCATAGTATTCCACGATCTGATAATTACCGTTCGGAACATTGGTAAAAGAATAATTCCCGTTTGCGTCGGTTAAAACGGCAAGCATAGCTCTTGAATCTATGTCCTGTAAAACGATCGGAACATTGGCGATGCCGGGAAGCGCGGAAGAGGTATCTGTCGTTCTCGCACGGTTAAAGATTAATCTACCTGATATTGTAGCCATATATAAACACTCCTTTTTATTCTAAAAATTCTGAGATTGATTTCTTGTTTGCCTGCCGCTTTTCTTATGCTGGATGTTGCGAGAGATCACCCATCAACAAGAGCTATCAGAGAACAGCGCCAATTTTGCCTGTAGTATCATTTCCAGTCTCGTGACGGTCCTGATTAACCGGGTTACGGTGTTATTCAGCGCAAGCAGCTGTTCGTCCTTCACGCCGTCAATGGTGAGCATAGCCTGTATTTTTTCACCTTCAGCATTCAGAATGTGCGAAAGTGCGGCTTCTTGCAGTGCGACAGACGCTATCACATCGGTGATTGCCTGACATCTGGGGTTAAAGATATTTGTCTCAGCGGTTGATGTGTTGTTCTCCAGATCAGGATCATAGGTTATTGAAGATACTATTGCAGTATTGACCAGTGGTTTTGCAGCGTTTAGGTCAACCGTTCCCCGGATGAGCAGCAGCTGAGAAGCTCCGTTTGCCATTGTTCCAAAATCCAAACTGCCGGTCCAGGGCTGCCAGATTACTCCTTCATTCACCGAATATTCAGTGTTTGACAGGCCGGTTGGAAGGGTATCTGTCAATAGGACGTTGTCTGCAGCCGAAGGGCCATTATTGGCAATGGTAATAGCATAAGTCAGCGTTTCTCCGGGCTTTACCACACTAAGGTCAGGCTCTTTTACTACGGAAACATCCGCAGTTCCGCTGATATATAAGGGTACCTCGTTGGATACCGTTTCATAAAGTGAGGGGATTCCGCCCTCAACAATGGTATAGTCATAGGTCATCTTGGCAGTGTTAAGGGTTGGATTAATCGATGGGATAAAGTCAGCCGTAACGGAAAATGTAACGGTAATGGTATCTTCGTCGGGAACATCCGGCAATGCGAAGCCGGCATTCGGATCGGCTGCGGGCTGCGAAACTCCGTTGACCATGACCGAGCCGGGAACAAAGGTCAGTCCATCCGGCACGGTATCTTGAAAATGGACATTATTTATGGCCCTGTCGAAGATGTTTGACAGTTCGATTGTATAGGTCACGATATCACCAATAACTGCGCTGGATTGGCTGCCTGTTTTCACCGGTATAAGATCAGGCATGGTCAAGACTTCATAAAGCGCAATATCGTCCATCGCGTAATCGTTTCCGCTTGCTGCGGGACCCTGGCTTACAAAAATAACTGTCAGCGTGGTATTGGATTCGGAACAAATAACACTGCCAATTTGAACCCACTCCGGTGTATTAGGATTTTCGGGGATAAATTGTCCCAGCGTTTGGTCAACCAATACCTGCCCATTTGAATCAAGTATCTGTACGCCGAGTGCGGGATCTTCATACCATGGCTGTGTGAATTTCATCATGTTTAAAATCCAGGTACTGAACAGGTAATAGGTGCCGGCATTTAATGTCACAGTCTCTTTATAAATCTCTGCGCCGGGATTATCCCCGTTTATAACCATCATTCTTCCTATTTCGCTGCCGGTGGTGTGGTCGCTGAAACGCCACCATGTAGATAGTGAACCACCGTCGTTATTAATGTTTATAATCGTAAACTGTCCGTCACTAGGTCTGCTATCCTGCACATAGGTAAAGCCCATACCAATATCGGAATATGGGTTGGCAGCGGCGGCAGTTTCAGCGGGCGTACCCGGGGGCAATGTCCCGAATGTGCCGTGATCTGCAGCGGCAAGAAGATTATCGGATGATAAAATGACATGACTGTCCATGATAGTTGTGATGGGCTTATACTTGACCGGCCCATTCAATATATGTTGGCCGCTCAAGTTCGAACCGGAGACGATTATCAAAAGGGTATTCGGTGTGACACAGTCAAGGTTAGTGGCTCCCGCCGGAACTAATCCGCCGGGTATATAGCTGATGGGAGGGGTTACACCGCCGGCCAGAATGTCTCCGGGAACAGCCGTGGTAAAATTTCCCGGCGTTGGGATGGTGGGGGTTATTCCATAATATTCCACTATCTGGTAATTTCCGTTCGGAACATTGATAAAAGAGTAATTCCCGTTTGAGTTGGTTAAAACGGCAAGCATGGTTCCTGAGTTTACATCCTGTAAAACGATCGGAACATTGGCGATGCCGGGAAGTGTGGAAGAGGCACTTGCCGTTCTTGCCCTGTCAAAGATTAATCTTCCTGATACTGTAGCCATATATATAAACACTCCTTTCTATTCTAAAGATTCCGGAATTGATTTCTTGCATAAATCATTCGCCGTGTTTAGCTTTGCATAAAGAACATGCTCCAGCTGTGTAACGTTTAAGATTGCTCTGGTGACAGATTTGTTGATCTCCAGCAGCTCATCAGTGCTGTTAGCAAGCTCGACCGCTTTTTGCAGTTTTTCACCCTCGGCGTTCAGGATATGAGACAGCGAGGTTTCAACCAGTGCAATAGATTCAATCAAATCACATACACACTGTCCATTCTTATCCTCGTCCCGGCAATGAATATTGCATACCTCGTAGTTGCAGCAGCATAAAGTTATATCACAAGATTTTATCTTACAAAACAAAATGTTCTGGCGGCAATCATGCTTTGTATCAAGCAGGATAAGCTCAAGCTGATCCTGTTCGTGTTCATGGCAGGGATAAAACAGAATATCATGAATGCTATAAGAATCGGGAATCCGGTAATTCTTGATTTGACACTTATCGCAGATAAATATTTGTAATTCCTGTCCTTTCTCATCTTGATAAACAGCAGCATAATACGGTGAAATTGATAAAATCCCCGTATAAAATCCCGAGCAAATCTTATGGATAGTGCATGCCTGGCCGCTTTCCTTTGATATCTCGGCAATATAGTCTTTGTATGCGGCCAGCAGTGTATCTTCCCCGCAATTATAAGAAAGTCCCACAATTGGCGGACAGGCGTTTTGATTATTCTTTACCTGAAGCAGATCGATTTCGTTCATATTGCGATCGAGTTTATAAATAATATCATGGTGCTTATATGCCGTAACCCAGAAGCAGTTTTCCAAAATATCATAGCAGATGCAGTTATATGCCCGGTCGGTTTTATAAATTTTAATCATTTTAAAATATCGGTTAAATTTATAGATACTGCAGTCCTGCGGCGCGGTAAGATAGAAAAAACAGCCGTCAAAAGCAATTCCGTAAAATCTGTTACAGCAGTCCATGGGCAATGAGACTTTGGTGTGTGGATTTAATATATTCATAGGATCTCTCCAATAGATAATCCCTTCAATTGAAGGTACAGATTTTTCTTATGATATTATATGCACGCAACCCTCCCTTGACAATGTACTACACGATTTTGGGATATATAATAACATAAAAACGGTTGATGCATATTATGTAATAGATCAAACATCAACTCTATTAAGTTGAGGAGGAGGGTTTTATGAGTATGCCCATTATTACGCCAGGAGAGGGTACACGGGAACAGGCTGTCACGGATTTAATTGAATCTGTCGCCTTGCAGGAAACCGCCCTTTCACATATTATAAACGCCGAGGGCGAAAAAATGCAGAAGATTATTGCCAGAGAAGATGCGACTCCAGACCAGCTGATGACGCTCAATAAATCTGTTGAGCAGCTGGTGAACGCAATTATGCGCCTTGAGATGATGCTTCAAGCTAAGCTGGAACTGTTTTCTTCTGAACTGACTACCACCGGTTCTGAATAAAAACAAGGGAACTTTGCATACTGACTTAGTCAGGCACGAAGCTCCCTTGTCTTATGATTAAACATGCATACCCTCCCTTGACAATGTACTACACGGTTTTGAAACAACAATTTTTAATTCTACGTCGTTACTGTCAATCAGCGTACGTCCAGTACGCTTCAATCCAGTGCCTTGTAGAATGAAAAATTGAT
>Ga0153947_1000157_pt1 | contig 31923 bp, 38 predicted proteins | sample TSNJ031MetaG_FD_104697 | JGI IMG/M metagenome (GOLD analysis project Ga0153947, IMG submission 104697) | Attine ant fungus gardens microbial communities from New Jersey, USA - TSNJ031 MetaG | ecosystem: Host-associated > Fungi > Mycelium > Unclassified | place: USA: New Jersey, Wharton State... | reverse complement strand
CTGGGGTAGATGAACGAGACGAGAGGATCCTCAATACTACCCATCGAGAACGATATGTTGAGGCCTTACAAGATCTGGATCCGCGCCTTACTCAAGCTAACATGTGGGAAGTGCGCCGGGTAGTTCTTAAGACTCACATTTTGCTCAAGGTAGGTGGCGCAATGTGGTGGGATAAGCAAGTATGGCTCAATCAAATCTCGGTATGAATTTCTGTTTTCAAGAAGTCTCATTCTAGACTGATTGTTTTCTGGAAGGACGGAGAGGAGATCAACAAGTCGTAGCAAAACACGAGGCGCTGCTATGAATTCTGCCAAGAACTTCCTATCGGTATGAAACAGAATTCGTGTTTGTATCAGTCACATGTCAACTTTTTTTTACTCAAATTTGGAACGTGGTGCTCGATCTGCGATAGAATACATGGCACTATCCAATAAATGTTAATCTATGCGACTGTGAGACAATTTGAAGAAATCAGATCACTCAAAACTGACCTGGATACATGAGAAAAGAGAAAAAAGGAGGGGAAAAGAAATAACAAGTGCTTAGGCAAAGTAAGGAATGCTGTTTGACCAAGCAAACACTGCCAAGAATACAAAAAGCAGATGTTATATATACCATATCAACAACAGGATGAAGCAACCTATTTGCACCCGTCCATCATGATAGTCAAAAAACAAAAAAAAGTAATATACCACACTCCATAGATAAATCATCCTTCAAATCAACCAAACAGTACAAATCACCCTCTCTCTCTCTACTACTACTACTACTACTTCCCACCCACAATCTCATCCTCCGCATCACTCGCCATCGTCCTCCTCGAAAACATCATTCCTCCCGTATTCCTTCCCGCAACACTAGACGGCCTCATAATCGGACTTCCCCCCGATAACCTATTATGATGACTACTCATCTTATTGGGCGACGACGAAAGAGGCGGTTGTGGCGAGGACGGAGAACCCGCCATATTCCTGTTAATCGACGAAATCATCGTCTGAACACTGCCGCCGCCTCCTCCTCCTCGTCCACCACTACTCCTTGCAAATCTCGGACCTCGAATACCAGAAGAAGATGAAGAACTCTGCCCGGTCTGTCCCGATCCATGACGTTTGATCGTCGTTGGTCCACTCCCCAGAATAACATCATCATTTGAAGGGGTAGGGCTACTCGCTGCTGGCGCTGGACTACTACTACCATCCAAGTTGGCTGTCAAACGCTTCTGAGGCATAGGCTGGATGATTGGAGTAACTCCCGATGGCGGTGAAGGTAGAGTCCTGATAAAAGGAACCTTTGGCTGGGGCTGTATGACTGGCTGTGGAGGCGGAACCTTCTGCTTTTCTTCTTCCTCTTCTTCCTCTTCCTCTTCCTCGTCATCTTCCTCGCTTCCCTCTTCTTCCTCTTCCTCTTCCTCCTCCTCCTCGTCATCTTCCTCTGTACCTTCTTCCCCCTCTGACTCTTTTTCAGGAGGAGGGTCAACAAACTTTGGCCGAGGTACATCGTCTACTTCAATTGGAGGTTCCTTAAAGTTAGGAGGAGGAACATTACCAATCTCAGTATTGGGTTCTTTAGTAAACTGAGGACGTGATAGATCAGACGCTGGGCTCTTATGCTGAACCAGTTGCGGAGATGAAGAGGTCTTTGAGTCTTCAAGAGGCGGAGAAGGTAAAACTCGCGATTGTGGAGGTGGCTCAGACTCTGGATGTGATGGAACGGGTCGCATAGCATCACCTTGTAAATCCCGAAGAACGGGAGGCGGTGGAGGCGGAGGCGACTTGACACCTTGCGCTGCAGCTTGTTGAGCGACAAGCAGCTGTTTAACGTCAGCACCAACAGAAATCCTACTTCTGCTGAGGCGCATATCAATGGGAGCAGTGCGCTTGCGAACAGGAACTTTGCGTTCCGATTCACGTTTCTTCCTCAAGATAGTAGGAGGCAATAGTTCATGATAATGCTTGAGCAGGTCAATGAACAGCACTGGTGTGATAAATTAAGTTGCGATCCAAAAGAACACAGATACAAGCGCGTACAGGTAGGATGCCTGTCTTGAATCGAAAGTTCTGTCTCTTGTTTGGGCCTCAGAATAGCTAAAACCGAAGACTTATCAACAGGAAGCTTGCACCATCGATCAAAGGACGTACTTCTGCCGACAGAAAGAGCCAACTTGGTGACAAAGACCTCATTAGATTCCTTACCCGACGTAGAATCCAACAAACTACATAAACTAGTTAGTGAAACAGATGGTGCGGAGGAACCAACCACATACGACTTCAAATACTTGACTATAGCATCCAAAACATACAAATGAACCCTAGGCAACTTTTGTAAAGCCATAGCCACATTTTTCAACCGTTCCTCAAGTACTTGATCATCAGTAGCCGAAGACGAAGAGCCTACAGAAGGATAGAGTTTCCTAAATTCATCCCATCCTTCATACAAAGCCAAAGGGGGATCGAGTTCAAGCACCCAAAGTTTGAGAGTACTAGCGAGGACCGGTGCGTCATACTTGGCTAGAAGCTCCGCAGGAATGGGTTGATCGGGAGGAATAGCATTAAGAGCTTCACGGAGAAGGTGAACTGCCGGAAGAGGAACATCATATATCCACGTCTTGCGTTTCTCTGGGTGAGACGGTCAATATCATACATCATGTTCTGTACTGAGCCCGTCACTTTACCGTCATCATTTGGCATCTTGGGATAAGCCTCATCAAGTCCATTCAACAAAGCAGTGACGACAAGGGGGACAATGTCCTTCTTTTCTTCACCAGAGGTCAGAGCAAACCATCCTCCTTCAGCCCACTTTCTCAAGTCGATGCCAAATACGACGTCAAACTCTTCGTACGCAAGCGACTCGGATACTTGAGGATCAGGTCGGAAGGGACCAGTGCGGTAACGTTCAATCAAAGCAGTGAGATCAGACTCGGGCTGGTAAGCAGCGATGAGGGTGGCCTGGCGTTCAATGGAAGGATAAACAGCCTTGGGGAGGTTAGCCAGGGTACCCTGGAACTGCAGAAGGACTAGAATGAAGTCGGTGTCAAGAAAAACATCGTTTTCGAATAAAACGCACCGGTCTTGACAGCTCGAAGACGCTCAGACTCCCAATGCTGCAACATCTTCAGTGTCTCTTCAATCTTTTCCTCGAGTCCGAGCCTCTGCCTATCCAGTTTGCGAACTGCAATCCGGTATGATCGATCCGCCTCTTCTGCATCTTGACGAGCGCGTACATGGGCGGGTTCCCCATTCACATTGGCAGCAAGAGCTTTGCTGACAAGATTTACAAATGCACCGGTGCGCTTGACGACGTCGGGTCTGAGGGATGTGGCCTCTTGTTTACCATCAAGGTTGAAAGCCTAGGACGAGATAACCGGTCACTTCAAGTCTTCAAGTCATGAGCACACAAATATTACCCTTGGTCTGAACTGGTAAAAGGCGTCATCAGAAACTTCGAGTTGATTGCCGAGTTCGCCAAGACGGCGAAGGACGTTTTCCCCCTCCGTCAATTCCCTAGCGGCTTCCTCCGCGTGGTCAAGATTGCCACCGAACCCTTCTACGTTATCCTTCAACCAGGTGACGAACTCTTCCCCAGTAAAGGCGTCTTGATATTCACCTAGGAGAGGAAACTTGACGGGTCTGAGGGGTAGCTCAGCTGCGGCACGTGTCAAGAGCTGTGAGACTGCGCTAGGCGAAAAAGAAAGACCAGCAAGGAGAATCTGTGGTAAAGGCTTAGGAGGCACGGACGTGTTGTCATCAAGAGGGGAGATGGGTGGTGATAGAACTAGGGGCATATCACCGTTCATTGGTTCCTTGCCTTTACCTTTGTCAACTTGTGAGAGGGGCTTTTCGTCATCAGCGGTTTGAGAAGTGGGTGCCGCAGCAGCAGCTAGAGCATCTGCACTCTTCTTCTGAAGCTGTCTCAAACTAGCGGAAATACGCTCAGAAACTGTGGCAGAACGCTGAAGAGGTTTATGACCATCGAGAGGTCTGATGCGGGGAGAACTCGTATATCTGTCGGGACTGCTGTCCACAGGTGCAAACTTGACGCTGGAGCTGGATGAGTGGATATCACAGTGATTGGAAGGAGAAACTAACTCGTCCTCGGCTTCGTCAGCACGTCTTGTCTTTAGAAGATACTGTTGCCTCAGTTTAGCTACATCTTCGTGAGCCTGTTCATAGGCTTTGAACCATGTGCCGATCATAAGGTTCTTGTTCTGGCGAATGCGGGTCTAGTAGTACGTTAGAGTGACGATGGTGACGGTGACGGGTAACACGCGCCTTGTAGTCCTCTGACCACTCCTCGAACGGATCTGCTACGAGGGTAGTAAGCTCCCTGGCAATACTGCGATGAGCCTGCCCCTGGGCGACAGATTCTGCCTGTAAGCCACGGAATGCAAGAAGGAGGGAAGCGCCATCATCTGCACTGAAGCCAGTTCCTGGTGTCCACTGAGGCCTGATAGACTGGGAGGGGATGCGCACAGCGTACCTTTGCGAGATGTGGTGTTGCTAATGAGAGTGCTGGAAAGCTGGGCTTCTGCAGCACTGCGAGCCTACAAAAAAGCGTCAACAAGTCAGCATGCTCGGGGCAAGCAGACATACGCGAATAAAATCAACGATTTCCTGGTTCTCTGCCACACCCTGAGATTACGGAGATCAGGTACATCGAGCAGCTATGTGAGGCAGAATAAACCTGTTCGAGCTTTCTGTAGAGGACATCAAGGCCCCTCCTGTAGTCCTGGGTCCAGAAAGAATTATTGAATGAGAGAGGCAGGGATAGGACGGCCATGGTAGTGACCAGGCCAGGGATACCCGTGGTCACCACCACATCACGTGCTCACCTTCCTTTTTTGGGATGAGTGATAGAGAAAAAAAAGGGAATAATTGGGGATTAATGGCGTCACGACGGTTGGCGACGACGGCTGCCCGCTTGCCATCCGTGGCGGCGTCCAACACAGCCCAGTTTCCTCCCCAGCAGTCTCTCTATGAAAAATCAGACATCCCCAAGGCCGCTTTCGACCCCGAGGCCTGGGCAGCGACCCAGCCTCCGCCTCCCTCAGCACTCATAGCTTTTGCGCACAGACTCGGTCTCTCCACGATTATGAACACCCCAGAGATGGTCCAGATGACATGCACGCACCCCTCTTTTCTTCCTCTTCATTGCAGAGTCTTTCCTGACGCACCGCGGCCACAAACCAATGGCCAACTGTCGGAACTGGGGAATGCACTCATGGGCATGTTTACCTCGGAATTTGTGCATGCAGCATACCCATATCTTCCAACAAGAGTGTGGGTAGCTGCTACTACTGCCTATGTGGGTCCCAGAGCCTGTGCCAATGTTGCCCGGGAAATGGGCGCAACTCCTCTCCTGCGGTGGCAAAGAACAGTATGTCCGTATTCTTCCATCCTTTTTGACTTGTTATCATGTCTCCTCAGCCGAAAAAAGGCGCCATACCTCCTATCATGCACGATGACGCCCTTGCTTCCGTCCCTCGCGCCATTGCAGGCCTCATCTACCAGCAACGTTCTCTCCTCTCCGCCCGCCAATACGTTCACTCCTACTTCCTCAGTCGACAAGTAGATCTTCAGGGCATGATCAAATTTGTCGATCCCAAAGACTCTCTCCTTGAGATGGTCCGAAAGTTTGGGCGCGAAAGGCCTGTCTCTCGGTACGTGCTCTCCGCCCTTCAAGATCCACCCTCACATCTCCCAGACTACTCAAAGAGACGGGTCGCTTCTCCAATACTCCCGTTTACGTTGTCGGCATCTTTTCTGGTGCGGACAAGCTTGGCGAGGGCAATGGTAGCTCCCTCAAGATGGCCGAGTACCGCGTCTGTCTATCTCCCTTGTCTTGCGTCGCTGTTTCTGACTCCTCATACAGGCGGCTGAAGATGCACTGCACCGTGTGTACCTCACCCGCACACCCGACGACCAACTTCAGCTCCCTTCTTCCACCTTTCCTCTTGGTCTCGGCGATGTATTTCGTTCAGGCCAGGAAGGCGCCTATACCGCTCCCGAGGCCGTCGTGACAGAGGTCTCACACGGAAGCGCCAGAAAAAGCGGGGTCAAGTACCACTCGCGTCATAGGTAGATTGTCTCTTAGACGGTTGTACATAGCATACTGCACGGATCCACCGGTTAATCCTAATTCTGAATTCTCATCTACTGAACTATGAGAGAGGCTTCTAACCGAGGTAGACCAAACATGAGAGATGGTGATGTTTTTCCATTCCATCACTGTCCTTCTTCCCTCCATCACCAGATGGCTACCCCAACAGAACTGACATACGAAATGAATGAACGCGTCCTTTGCTACCACGGTCCTCTCATCTACGAGGCCAAAGTTCTCAAACCGCCTGTCGTCCATACTGAAGAAACTGCACCTCCCTCAGGACCTGGTCCTTACTATTTCGTGCACTACAAGGGCTGGAAACAGACGTACGTGTGGCGCCACCATTTGCTCAACCCTCCAACTTGGTTGTTTTTCTGTAGATGGGACGAATGGGTTCCGGTATCACGGCTTCTGAAATACAACGAGCAGAATATTGCAACACAAAAGACGCTTCAAGCCACCGCCTACCCACACGGGCAGAGTGGATCTGGCAGAGGACCCTTGATTGGGAGCAATGCTGGCCCGGTCACAGGTGTAGGCAGATCGAGCGGCCTGAAAAGTGGTGCTGGTTCCAGAGGGGGTGCCAGGAAGGACGGTGCACATGGTGGGAGAGGTCAGAAGAGAATACGAGATGAAGTGCGTTTTTCTTTCTCTTGCTCAGATGGACGCTCATGAACGTAGGACGACGCTAGCAAGAAACCGGAAATGAAACTGAGCGTCCCAGACGTTCTAAAAGTGATGCTGGTGGATGACTGGGAGGCCATCACAAAAAATAACCAGGTAAAAAAAGTGTCAAATTTCCTCTCATTCGAGGCCTGAAATGCTGGCAGCTGGTTGCCCCGCTCCCGAGATCACCTACCGTCCAAGAGCTGCTTGAGCAGTGGCAAGACTACATGCTCAAACTCGACCCCAAACCTGCTCGGTACACTTTTTTCTTTTCCCTCCCACTCGTTCGCTCATACACATCTTTTCCCAAATAGCCTTCGCGAACCCAGATTGGTGCTCCCTACGATTGTCTCTGGGCTCACATGCTACTTTGATCGTTCTCTCGGCGCTAATCTTCTATACCGCTTCGAACGTCCCCAGTATGCTACTATCCGCAAAGAATACATCACGGGTGGACATGTTGTTCTGGGAACAGAGAAGGAGATGAGCCAGGTGTATGGGGCGGAACATTTGTTGAGAATGCTAGGTGGGTGTGGCTTGTTTTCTCGGCAGCCGTTGAATGATCTTCGTCCCACCAGTGTCTCTTCCACAAATGATTGCGTTCTCGGCTCTTGACGGAGAGAGTATCTTCCTTCTGCGAGACTACATCAACGAGCTTTTAGTGTACGTTGTGCATCGTCACCGTTCCCACTGTCTGACTTCCCTTGCAGCTGGATGGCCAAGGAATGCGGACGCCTATTCCTCGCAGAATACCCATCCGCCAGTCTGAATTATCAAAACGTCTCTAGGTCCTGAGGAACGCTGGATTGTGTGCAGTGGCATGTTGTGATACTTTTTATCTGATGTTCCATCATTGCGGTGTATTTTTGATATTTTAATACAGAGGTTAATCTCATTTGTCAATTTCCGTGTGTTATGCGCTACTCACTCGCCTTCCTCTTTCGCTGTTTTCTCCTCCCCTCCTATCTCCTCGTTTTCTACATCTTGCTGTCGTTCAAACCCCCCAAGCCCGTCGTGCCCAGCAATGCCCCGCCAGTGTCCTTGTTGTTCACTGCATACATCCCTCTCTCAACGCGCTCTCTGCAGAGTCTCAATATCCTCCTTGAACCCTTCACCAGCACGCCCTCACCCCAGCTCGCGTCTCTTGTTTTTCTCTGTCCCGAAACGCTCATCTCGCAGATAGGTCCTCATCTTGCTCAGGTCATCAAACAAGAAGCCTTGTACCACCCAGACATAAACCTCAGCTTTTCACTCATACCCCTTTCTTCCTCCCATATCTTCCAAGACGAGGTCTTCAGACGAGCTTCAGAAGCATTGACAGACTGGGTCCTGATCCTCGACGAGAATGGCATCGATGACATCAGTGGACCCGCTCTGCAGGCTCTACGGGATGGTGTATTCCTCGACTCGACCTTTTCCGGGCCCTATGACCTCGTCGCTCCGCTGCTGCCGAATGCAACAAATTGGCAGACATCTATCTATTCCGGACAGGATCTCTTTTCACCCAGGTTTCCTCTCCTTGTCCCCACGTCGAGTCTCAAGACTTTTGCTGTTCCTAGGGACTCTGTCATTTTTTTCTTTCCGACTGCGAAAATGGTGCAATCTGCTAGTAAGCTGGTATGTGGTCTTCTCTCACAACGCTATGTCCTCCATATCCTTCTTTACAACCGGAATGACGTTCTTTCTGGGGCCTTGGTGAGAGATTCCGATATCAGCCTTGCCGATTGTCCACGGCGTCTCATTGTCCACCGAACCATACCCAAGACACAAAATGGATTTCCACTTGCGCCTTGGCTCTTGCAGTCCAATTTTCAAATCAAAGTTCTTTTCTCGATTCAGGAAGACAAATCTCTCCTGGAAGGCCTATTCTCTACTCGTGAGCTCATGGATGCCAATATCACACGCATATACATACCCTTGACTCAATATGCATATACGGATTGGATCGGTTCGCTCTCCATATCCGAACTTCAGAGTGTCTACATCTATTCTTGTACCCTGCACTCTCTACTAATAATCTCACCTTTATGACAGGCTGGCACGCTCCACAAATCACATTCAGCATCATCACTCATAACCGCCCGCAATCGCTCAACCGCCTTCTACAGTCCCTTTCCTCCTCTCTATACTTTGGTGATGGTACAGATTTGAATGTCGCTATCCATATAGATTCCTCCGCGGATCCTGAGACCAAACGCCTCGCTCAGAGGTTCTCCTGGCTTCCTGAATCTCATGTCAAGATAAATCAGCGGATCGTACATGGGGGATTATTACCTGCGATCGTGGAGTCATGGTATCCGCACGGTAATCATTCTTATGGATTACTGTTAGAAGACGATGTTGAACTTTCACCCCTTTTCTATGCTTGGATTAAAATGGCTATTCTCAAATATCGGTATCAACTTTTGCTGTTATTGATCCATGCGACTGCTAACCCTCATACAAAGCTACGGAACCAAATCCAACATGTCTCCCTACCTATTCGGCATTAGCCTGTACCAACAGAAAAACCTTGAGCTTCCCCCAGAGGGCAGGCGTTCTTTTAACGCCCGAGCTCTTTTTTCTTCTTACGCTGAAACCAAAATCCCAATGAATACCCCATACCTCTCTTCCATCCCTTGTAGCTGGGGTGCAGTCTATTTTCCAGAGCACTGGCGCGAATTCCATGATTACCTTTCCGATCGTCTCGCATCCATTGACGCTAAACACGACAATGATGATTCCGAAGACGAAGAACCCATAGTTCCAGCTGTACGATCCAATAGATGGACTCACTCTTGGAAGAGGTTTTTCATTGAACTTGTTTATCTACACGGATACGTCATGCTTTACCCCAACTATGCTGATTTTGCCTCGCTTTCGACGAATCATCTTGAAGCGGGTTTGCATGTGCGGAGAAAGCCGTCTCCAGAAAAACGAGGACTTTTCCTTCTTCCTCTCATTCAGTTATCTCCTTGGTCGTCTGATAGTGAGACTAGTACTGGACTGCTTGACCTTCCGATGGAACGCTTGCCCAACTTTGAAGACCTGCCTGTTCTTAATCTCACTGGTAGCCTTACGACATTGTATTCCCTGATTCAGACTGGACGAGAGCGAGCGAAATATGTCATGCAGCAGCAACTACTGTAGTATAAGCAGTGTATAATACATCACAAATCTGCAGTCTAGAGGACTGTTGCCCATAATATTAAAAAAAAGTAGGTTGATACCTCGTCATCATCATCAACGAATTGGAAGAGACGACATATGGAGAGCACCACAAAGAAGAAGGAAGACCAATAAATCATCCAAAAATGTGTAGGTCGAGAGTGGAATGCATCACACATATAGTAGTACACCGGATAGAAAAAGAAAAAGAAAAAGAAAAAAAAAAAGATCATCACATTCCCAAACCAGATAAAGAAATTTGCGAGCAATCCAGTCCAAGTGCATTCAAGAATAGATTGACGTTACCCAACTTTGTGTTTCTGTCTTGTTCCGTCGTGAACCATCCCCGACTCACAGCCAAAAGGTCGTCTAAAATTTTTTCACGGAGCATCGTGACGAGGGCCTGATGTTGTTCCAGGCTACCATGGAGTGCGAACGCAGCGAGGAACTGCCAAACGTGTTGGTCAGCGTTATCGTATACGACTGATGACGGTCGTCGGCTGCTGCTCTGAACAGCAGGTTGGACGATGCGAGAGGAGGGGAAAAGTATGAGCATGTGTGGAGCGAGGAGGTCGAATAGGTGATTGAACATGTTGCTCCTGAAAGAAAAGTTTCTCACTTGAGTTCGGGGGTGCAAAAAAGAAAACGACAAAAACGACATTACCACTGCTGAGCTTCTTTGCTTGACGGAACTTCGGCAATATCTTGGGTCCCACTCGCGATACTCTGTTTAATCACTTCCACACGACTCAAAAACAGAGTCAACAGTGCTAGACCAGGCTATTGAAAAATCGATCAACCTGTATAACGACGATACAAGCCCAACAAAACTCACTTTGGTTCTCGCCACAGCAGCAATGTTACTACGATCCAACAAAAGCCCCAACAGACCCGTAATCATACACAAATTAGACTTGGCGACGATAGGAAGTATGCTCTGCATGACACTCGCAAGGAACGCATTCGTCTGACGCTCAACTTCCTCTCGTTCCGGAGTATCGTCGGGAGAATCAAGCACAGGAGCATCTTTTACAACGTCCAATTGGTCGAAACAGGCGACGAGGAGAGTTAACAACGTCAACATGCGCCGGGAGGTGAGATGGCGAGTGAGACGGGGCAGAATTTTTTTGCCTTTGCTTGGGCCCAGAATAGAAATGAAAGGATGTGGGTTGCTGGAAAAAAATCAATAATTGGACTTTTCACAACATGAACCGAGGATCGACGGTATTTACGGACCTAGTTTCTAGAGGAACAAGTACCCGCAACTCGTCCCAGACTTTGTCCATGAGAGCATTGTACTCCTGTTGCCTGTCCAATTCTGAGCATAAGAAACACCATTTGAACGTGAATCAGCAAGCCCACCAAGCATCGTGACGTTCTCGTTCCTCTTCAGGAAGAGGTTGATTTCGTTTGACTTGTTCCACGTTGAGAATGAGATTGTACAATTCTTCAACAATTATGAGAATCTCGCGTCTGGTTAATGGTTCCTTATGAACCAGATTCTCATTCTGAAAAGTAGCACAAAAATCAATGAGGATATCACTGAGACAAACAAGATTCGTACATCTGCGGCATCTCCCAAAGCAGCACGACCAAGCTTAGCAGCCTCCGCAGCACCACTTTCTTTGGACTGTACTGATGCTTTGGAAACATGCGCATGGGCCGGCGACATAACTGGAGAGGAACCAGGTGTAGAGTCTACTTGTAAAAGTTGTCGAGGAGCAGCCTTATAGCTACGACCCGATGTCCTGCCAAGAGCACCTTGCAGGCTATGAATAGCTGAATAACACCATCAGTCTATAAGATGACCGTGAATGAAACGGTCATAGCTCACAATGCAAGCCTTTCTCCTCTTCTCTCTTTCTTGCGTTGCTGACAATACGCTCGACTTGTTGTTCCATACGTTGTATAGCATTGGGACGACGATATCCCTTTTGAGAAGTTAAACCAAGCCCGACTCCCCCTCCAGAGCCAAACTTGAGCACGCGTTCATCCGATTGAAGACCCATTCTTGAACGCAGGATTGCACCATACACTTGCGCGTAGAAATCATCTGCGTATGGATCCTGGGTAACGAGTTGGGAAACCTGAATACGGGTAATGAAATCCTTGTCTGATTGTGTCATTAAGTCATTATAGCGAGACTAGGATATGTCAGTGAACAAGGCAGAGGAGAGCCGAAATGGATCTAGAGCCCTACCATATGGGCGATCTTCGCTGCTTTTCTACGCCTTTTCTCTTCCATCTTCTCCGCTTCGAGAATTTTCCTCATTGCCTCTGCCCGTAACGCATCCTGTTGCCCAATTTGCTTCGGATTACCCACCTGCATTTCTCGCATGAATTCGGCATGCGCCATCTCTGAAAGGAGTCGCTGCTGAAGCTGAATATTTTGGAAGTCAAGATCCTGAGGAGTACCTGCATCATTGAATTGATTAACAGAGGGTGACTGCGAGCGTTGATTGCGCTGCTGATGCTGGTGCAGAAGTTGGGGGGCTTGCATTCCGTGTTCATTCGGACGCCGTCTCGATTCATGATCACCTTGCTGCTGCAGAGAGAGACTGTTCAGGAGCTGACGTTGAAGGTCCTCCATTTGTGTCTGCTGCTGTTGTTGCTGCAGAAGCTGACGCTGATGTTCAAAGAATCGTGGTGACTGCGAGACAGGAAGCATCCGAGGAGGGGGTGTTTGGTGCTGCTGCTGCAAGAGGCGTTGTGATTGCAAACGGTGCCGCTCTTGTAACTGCTGGCGTTCAAGTTCGCGTTCTTGTTCAAGGAGTAGCAATCTTCGTTGTTCCTCTTCAAGCAAGAGCCTACGTTGCTGCTCCTGTAAAATTCGACGATGCTCCTGTTCTAACATATGCTGATCATGCTCCGTCACCCTGAAGTCCTCATATGATCGAGGAGCCTCTGCTTGTCGCGACTGGGAAAGTTCTAACATGTATCGTTCTTCCTGCTGGCGCAGACGCATTTCATGCATGTGCTGCTGCTCCTGATGCAGTCGCTGTCTAGATGTAGTCCCGTGAAGGCGATTTTGTTGAGCAACGAAGCCCATCTCCGCCTCTTTTTCTTGCAAAATTGGTACCTTTCCCATTTCTTGGACGTGCCCATGAGACGGCAGCTGAATAGAGGAATGGTTTGCAGATCCAAAAGGGCCAGCAGAAGGAGTCCGGGAGGAAGGTAGGCCAGATAAAACTGAGCGTCCCATTCCATTAGGTTTTGGGAGAACAGAGAAAGGAGACCTATTATCCCAAATGGCTTCCAAAGACTGGACAGCTGCGTTTGACATGAACATAAAGCCAATGACAGACTAATCAACTTCTTACAACGCTGTTGCGGTTGTTCGACTGCATGGTGATCATGGGTAGCCTGCTGCTGTAAGATAGATTGATGACTTCTAGCAGATGCCTCTAGGACCTTGCGATGATCATCCGGCAGGGCAGGATTTGAAAAGTCAAAGTCTTCCTCTGATCATACGAATGAACATTGCAAGCACGTTAAAATTAAGGATTCAGACGAGTTAGATTTACGAAGCTTTACCAATTGTACTAACACCGCCGAATGTCTCGTCGTTGAGCTCATCCCCGCCCTCCTGGAGCGCATCGCCCAATCCGTCATATGATTCTTCACCCCAGGTATACTCTGCAATTTGTTCGTGTTTTTCGTCTATATCAATCTGCGGCGAATGGGAAAAAGACATATGTGCATGAAGCTAGAAAAGAGAGGGCCGATAATTGGCCGTGGCCACAGTCAGCGTTCAATAATTGCTGACTAGTCAGCTTTGTAGCACAAACAAGACAAAATAAACCATTGCTCACTTCGAATTTCAGCTCAAAACGTCAAATAGTTTGTCTATCTCTGATACTTCCTTCGACAACTGTAGCACACTTCATCAAGCGAGCGAATTGTGCATAATCAGTTGTAATTTTTGTTCCACTTTAATGACGGTACCAGGTGCTGTGGAGGTGTTGGGAGAAGATTCCACAGCAAGAGTATGAGCCTCTAACCAACACCATGACTATGACGACGTATCTGATCCACTCGCTCTTGATGTTAGGAAAAGACAAGTTGACAGTGGACAGGCTGGATATTACATCTGTTATATTTTTATAATGCTGAAGTAATGTTTAGACAATGTAGATATTGATTTGTTGTGCGTCATCAAGTCAAGATCAAATCTGAAGGGTAATACTTGGCCATCAAAACTTTGCGCCCTTGCATCAAACTTGACTGGATACTAAGGGTGAAATACCAAGACTTTACATGCCAGGCATATCCACCTCTGTATCAACGAGAGGATTTGATCAGGCATCTGACAGATCAAAGATAGAACCACACGAAAGTGTAGTGGTGGAAGAATAATAAGTTATCAGAGACGAAGCCGATTTAACAGACCAGTCACTACGCCGGACTTGAATTGGTTATTGTTTTGTTCACTAAGCGTTGTTTTAGTCCAGAGAGACAAATGTGGCGTTGCATGTGGATGAGGGGAGGGTGAGGGCGAAGACTGTTATCATTGCACCTGGTTGCCCATTGTATGGTGCCACAGATAACGACGGAGAGAAGTTCTAAGATGAACAGGATTTATTGACAGCGATAGTGGGATGAGACAGTTTGGTCTTCGTTTCAGTTTGTTGAGGGGATCGTGCACGCGCTAGAAGGGCATTCAGAGATAGAACTACAAACGAAGTGGACACTGACCTACCTTTCTTACCACTATTCTCCTGTTGGGCTTTTGGTTGTAACTCTGGCATGGATATCTTACTCATATGGACTGTGAGACTACTGGGAGGTTCGTATTTGATTTCTGACTTGGTCTTGTCCTTGTCATCATCCAAATTTATTATACGAGGTCTCTTCTTCTCAGGCTTGGTATCATAGAGCACATACTGATGTAGCTCCTCGTTGTCGGATAGACCTGGACACCAACCATTTGGGAAACAAGACATGGGATTCCTTCGTGTACGTACCTGTTTTGTGGCGTATTCGCTTTGTCTCTTCTACTACTTGAAGAACTTTGGGTACATGTTTTGCCTCTGCTGACTTCACAGTGATAAAAAGTACCGCATCGTCCTGCCCCAACGATGAAATGGCTCTGAGAGTGTGTGATCATGAGAACACATACATTAAGTAGGATAGAGCAATATTGGGCATAATCATTTACAGATCCTTCGTCTTCAACGGTGACTTCATTGTATTCATTTCGAATTGCTTGCAATTCTGCAACCCTATCTACACCAGTCTTAGCAGGTGGTTTGGGCGGAAGCTTTAGCGCGCTTTCCAAGGATTGGGGGTCCGCATTAGAAATAATCTCAGATACTGGTAGTGTGGCTACGGGGGTGCGATGGACTTCATTAGAGTCCGAGAAGGTCATGAGGGTGGTTAAAATAAGAATTTCCAGTCCTTTCCGGTCATTAATGTCGAACCTTTAAATTCGTCTAGCAATCCAAACGAAAGCATGTACACTGGAGTGAGCTCACCGATGTAGATTATAATCCAATATCTGGACAGTAAAAGTTCTCAGTCTGCCATTGGGTTCCTTTGTCACTGCAACAAGAACAGGAGGGTCAGGTTTTCGAAGTATGAAACATTCTTCGCGCTTCCACTCGAACTCATGCCTGGTGATTCCAATTAATCACATACATATACCCCAGTCCGAAAGGACTCAACACTGACTCTTCCCACTTAAAGTTCCATCTAAATGAGATGGTGCCCGTGTACTTCAACTCCACGATCTGTGTAGGGTTCTTCAGCTCCAGGATCTTGGTCTTGCTTGTTGCCGACGGAGCAGTAGCTGTGACTAGGAGCGACTCAGACAGAGGGTCTTTATGTTTAGATTGGATCAGGACAATGGACTAAGACGAGTAGTGCGAGTTACCATAAACCTCGATCTTATATTCTGAGGAAGTGATCCTCTGTTTCCGATAGTGCAAATTTCCCGAGGAATCTACGAGATCAATCACATTGTTATATTGTTTGTGAGGAACAAATTGCAGAGTGAAAAGGTTTTGGTCGAGACTCATGAAGGAAGGTGAAGGGAGAGATAACAGCTGGGGATCAGAAGACCTGCACAGCACATGTCACTGATGCCAACTCCACCTTGTGATAGTGCTCATGAAAGTGTCCGCTTGCCATTTCTCCAATGACTGTAGAGCCAAGCATCTGGTGTGGTAAACATGGACCGCCTTGGGTTTACGACAGCGGATCTTTGTTCCTGACCTGATATGATTCGTTTTTGTGGGCACCTGGATTCTGAGCGCGTCGCTGCGTGTAGTGTAACCACTCAGATGCGAAGCACAAAATCAAAGCATGGCAACCGATCGGGCAACTGTGCAATGCCGGCCTTCACTGAGCTCAATCAAGTTTCTCACTCCGCTCCCGATACATAACATCCATGACTACCCACTCATTTCTTGCAATGGTAAGGGGAAGTATATTGTCCAAATGGATTTCAAGAAATATAAATCACCATTGTAAACAATATTATTAATTTGTACAAACTATTTGCATGAGCATCGGATAATTAGAACGACCAAGTAAGACCTTCAGGCATATAGATAGACAGGGATTCTGTTCATTTCTCGAAAGGGCCCTGTTCTCATTTAAATTCCTACATAGGACCATCAAAAACGGGTCCGTAACGAGAATAATCTCAGCATATAAGTTACCGGTATCTTGGACGTGAGTCAGACCGGGAACAGCTGATTGCCAAGCATACCATTATTTTAGAGCCCTTGAATCTGCTCGCACGGGTACAGTACCCCAGAGTTTGATATGCCACCACGTCCGTCGAACTTTACTTAACACCACCCAATAGAGCTCCAGTATCCTGTACCGGCAATTGTAGAGACATGCATCATGATTGTCCGCTTTCTTGCTGAGTTGCTTCTCTTACTTTTCAGGAGGAAGTGTTATAGCAAGAAATAGACACTCGTTCTTCAGCGAACCATTTTGATATCAAACAGCTGACCCGCGAGCAATTTGCGTAACACAGCAACGTGCTAGGCCACAGAACGGAACGAGCAGGATGTAGCTCATAATAAACACAGATTCCCGCATGGTAGGTTCAAACCTCTGACTAACGCTGGAGAGAAAGGGGCGACGGAGTTTAGGTTGATGCCAATGACTTGAAGGAGCTTTGTGTTTCACAGTGATTTCTCAACCAGTCTTTGTGTGATGGTCACGAGCGTCGAGAGCGTCGAGAGTGTGTTCTGCATACCACGATAAGTTATTTTATTTGTTCCAATTATGTCAGCTTCATATATAAGTATCTTTTGGACTAGTGCTGCCGAGGGTTCTGGTTTCTCACCTGTGTGTTGCAACTATGACTTTCTCATATCACACTCAAAAAGCTCATGCCACACCCTCAGATGCCCTCAGATATTGAAAATGCAACTGCAGTGGACAAAAATAAATCACAAGGATTACCATTGCCTGAGGCAGGGCTTAAACCATTAAATTATCGTGAACAGTTCTCAGTGAGGCCGGAAATCTTCTCTATTTCAAATGTTTGACTCTTTGCTTTCTCTACTACAGGGAAAACAAGCTCCTTCTCATTTCATTGAGTTCGTCTTGATTTGAGAATCTTCCATGAGATGTTTGTAACGCTGAACCAGTCCTTGCGCCGAGGCGTCCAAGGCATCAATGGATTGTTTGGATCGGAATAATCACTCAAAAGACGCTTGTCGAGATTATTTCCAGGCGTATAGAGACTGCAAGAAGGCTTGGGTGAGCATACAGGACATTCCCTCTCATGCAAACCTGCCAATGATGACCTGCATAGCTCCAACAGAGGAAAGATGACCGTAGTGCTGGTCGTCCGACCAAATGATATTTGGTGATTGTTCGCTTGCACATCCGCTCCCTCGCGCTTTGCAAATGTCACAATTGTCCTTATCACAGGGACTACGGTCTTCATGTTCAACTCAGAATAGGATGAGATATTATGACTACGTATAGGTGTAAACTTGGGGATAGCCAATGTAAACTCGCAGATATATTCATCTATCATGAGTCTTGAACCAAGCCTAGATCATAAGACACGAGCACCAGCTCCAAATTCTCTACTTGAACTGAGGACCGCTTACACAAGAACTTCGTCATATCTCAAAATTATCTCGTCCTTCCTCGACTAGTCTGGTTGACATCCCATGTATTTGTTCGTGATTATCCTCCCGAATAGCCCGTGACTCTTTCTGCATCCGTCGGTCACTTGTCCCTCTCTGGCGTAAACCCTCCATATAAAAATGGTGCCAATAGGTGTTGTTAAAACTTCTTTCAGATCTAGGTTTTATGACATTTTTGTTATCTAGTCAGCAGATAATCTTTACCTCCTAGTGTAAGCTGTGGACCTCAGTCCTGTACTTTCAGGAACTGAGGTAAAATTTTTGTCTTATAAAGTTGTCTTTTGTTAACCCAGACTAAACATATACTTGTTACTACAAAAAACAGGATGGTCAATGAAAAGGTCAGACTTTTTCAATTCATCAATCTATATACTAGTCCCCAATTGTAATTGATCTATTTTTTGTCTAATATCTAATCTCCAATTACTTGTCCAGATTTATCCTTTTAGAAACAATGATTGTTGGGGCAAAATGGAGTGCACAGAGGGTCAGTCCGATAGGTCAAGTTATCAATGAGTTTTGGACGCGAATTCATTGACCCTAGAGCTTGCTGATAACTTTAATAAATGTCTGTGGCAAATGAAGCCCCTGGTGTGAGCACATAAATTATGCTTGTGTTTGTTGACAACCAAGTATGAGGACGAGAATGGCCATATAGAAAAGTCAAGGATATGGTACGTTTTTGTAGAAACTAGGGTTTTCTGCAGTAATTACACAGTATGGATAATTTCATACCCACAATGTCCACAACTTTGATCTATGAATCGACAAACACAACGGCGATGTAACGTAGTTAGCTCCCTTTCATTTCAGTGAGTCTAACGCTAACAAATAGACAACTGTTAACATGTATATATGTGATTCAACAGATACGCAATAAAGCATGATTTTATAGCAACACATGGAAGGCGCTACGACGACGGCAACGGAGGAGGAGCATCTGGCTGAGGAGCAAAGATGATGCTTAATGGAGGTGTTGTCTGACTATCATCCGATAGAATGGTTGCAATGATGGAACGGCCAGCAAATGACCTTCCTGCTAGCGAATTGAGTGCTGCCGAGGCCGATGTTGTATCCTGGTACTTGACGTATACCCGACCAACACCCGCAGCCTCATCCATCCGGTGAGCGTCCTGAGTCGATATGTTTCCGGACTTGTCCTTTTTGATAGGCCGAGGGATCCGGAGATCCTCAAGCGCGCCATATTTCGAGCATTCATCCTTCACATCCTCATAGAGGTCGCCATACTCCTCATCATCGACTAGGTCCTCGGGTGTTATCATGTTCAGCATCAATAAGATGCGGGCATCAGTGGATGACGTATCCTTTCCAGCCGGCATGATTGGTCGAGGTATTTCAGGGAATTGATCATAGGGTAGGTTGGGTATCATGCCAGGTGTTCCTGGCTTCGCCCCAACGGAGGCACGTTGCACAACGAGGTATCGATCACCGAGTTCCATGCCATTAAGACTCTGGATAGCTACATCGGTGACTGTCGGATCAGTGTATTCAAAGAAGGCAAAACCCTATAAATCTTGCATAAAAACGATGAGCCACGGTATGTGATAGCTTCGACACACCTTTGAAGTTCCAGCCCCATTTTCACGAACCAAATTAAAGGCCTTAAGCTCGCCGAAACTCTTAAGTAATTCCATAACCTGTTCTTCGTTGAGGTAGGTGGGAAGGCCACCAACGAAGATCTTATTGATAGAGTCAGGGACGTTCGTCGAAACAACACCTGGTACATGGACTCCAGGAGATGGGACTGTGTCGCCACCATAGTCCTTCGGTCTACGTATTTTCAATGGTCCGTTGATAAAAATGATGCCGTCAAAAGCCATAGCAGCGGTAGCATCTTCTGCACTACGAAACTGCAGTTCACTGTCAGCGGATTGGGCCCACAACGAAACATCATTTGACTCACTTCGACAAATGCATAATTCTTTTCATAATTGCACTGGACAGCAAGTACCGGGTTTCCAGAAGCACCAGTGCCGATATTCATCTCCATCATCTTAGCATTGAAAAAATCTGCAAGGTTCTGCTCATTCACTTCTTGGGTAATGCTCCCAATATACAGACGCCGAGACTGGCGAGACAAATTAGGATTGCCACCTATCCCCATACCAAAACTTTGAACAGGCATTGGAGGAGGTAACCCAGGAATGCTGAGAATTGGTGGTATCTGCGTGCGGTTGGCACCAGGAAGGTTGAAAAGCCCTTGATAGGATACAGTCAATAGTAATACAGGAGATTCAAGGAAGGCATACCTGTTTGTTTGGCTTGCATGGCAGTATATTGCTCGTAGCCCGGAGCGTGAACATCCCACCCTGAGGCTTTCCGCTTCCGCTGGGCGAGGGGAGGGCAGCCTTCGGGCGTCGGCGAGCGACGTTCTTGTGACTCACGGACACGACCTCTAACGCCCCGCTTGTCTCCTCGGTCCTCTCGACCACGACCATCTCTATCCTCCCTACGTGGACGGCGGTCGTCATCATAACGAGGTCCATGTCTTCCCCCGCCATGATCATCATCCCTATTGCCACGCCCGTACCGATCACCGCGGTCACGTCGCTCATCATCTCTCCTGTTATAGCGTTCACGGTCTCTTTCCCTATGGCCATAGCCATCTCGTTCCCTGCCATCATGCCTGGACGAGCGATTGCGTTCTTCGCGGTACCCGCGTTCAGCTATGTAAACAGAAGGGAATGAATAAAGACGCGTGAGTAAGCAGTGGGCACTGTAAATTTTAGTCTCTGTACAAGGAGCTATGAAGTGTCGTGCGAGGCCAGCGCAGAGTCAGGAGATTTTCTAGGTCCAAAGCATAGTTGTGCTGCTAGCTAGAAATGACATGGGAAGACGGGAGGAAAAGCTGTATTGGAAGGAAGAACAGGTCCTCTCTGTGATCCACATAGGACCATGAGCGACCAGAGACAAAGAGCCGAGAGGTAGGAGGGAATAAATGCTTACCATAGTCATCTCCACCCATTTTCTGGATTTCCTCGCTGTGGTTGGAAGAAAGCTCAATTTCGAACTCCGCATCTCAATCCTTTCTCATCAGGGGCAATGGCCACAGAACTGCCTTACGCTGCTGACGCAGAGGTTTCTCTATCATACGATGAACTTGACGTCTGTATTCTTCTTTGCTTTCCTGCTGCCATTGATTTTGTCTCCAGGTGCTTAGACGCCAGTACCAAAAGGAACTCTCTGAATCGCACGTCACCACCCAGACCAAATTTAACTACGCATGGGGTCTTGTGAAAAGTCCAGTGCGTGACCACCAGATTGAAGGCGTTCGGTTGCTCCAAGGTGATTTTTTTTGCGTTTTTAAGTCTTTGCAAGTTGACCACACACCGCCTTCCTCAAGAGATATTTAGGGCAGAACCTACTCGACGACGAGAATGTCTTTTCTACCTTGCACTTGGCCATTATAAAATGGGAAACTATGAGGAAGCCAAACGATTTAATGGTTGGTCAAATCTTTTGACTTTCAGCTGTTTCCTAAACTACTTGTCGTACTGCAGCCCTTCTGCTCGAAAAGGAGCCAGCCAACTTACAGGCGCAGTCTTTATCACAATTGATTGACAAGGCTGTGACAAGAGGTGTGTTTGCTTTGCATTCGTCATTGCACAGGCATTGATCATACCGGGCAGAGGGTTATATTGGCATGGCACTAACTGGTGGTGCAGCAGCGGTTGGTGGGCTTATATTGGCAGGTCTCCTACGCCGAGCAGTTCGCAAGTAGTTTGGCAGTTTTGATTCTTTTTTCTTCTTTGTTGACCTCACTCATTGGTAATTGGATCTAATGCCGGACTCGCTTTAAGAGACACTATGTATCCATATTAATATACATAAAAACATTGTAAATGATTACTACATTGTCACAGACGTCATACATGCATGCTCAAAGTGACCTACAGAGACAACCAACATCATGAACGCAGCAGTCATACAAAGTGAAGCAGTCAATTTTTTCAAACAGGATTTTGAGGAAATCATGTAGGGAGAAATATAGCTACGACAACGTTTAGTGATACCATTAGTTTTTCAAAGATAAATGTCCACAAACCCGCTTGTGCATTCATTTCTTGCTGGGACATCTAAGAAAGGCGTTGAACGTACAACAAGAAAGAGGCTCCACGTGCTCGTACCTTGAAAGCGAAAATCCCTAGTAGGGAGAATCCCGCAAGTGCCCCGAACTGGAACATCATCCAGAACAAGGCCCAAACTGATATCAAGTCGTGAGGTGTATCTTCAATACGTTCTGAAATGACATACCATGGGTCGGTATTATGGGATACAGTAGACTGAATTGTGTAGCATCAGAGTCATTTGTTTTGTGGAAAAAGCGATCGTCGGCCACGTCCCCTATTCAAATTAGGTGACATCCCAAAGGGAAGCTAACAGACGCACAGATCACAAATAGGATACTATCAAGGGTAAGCAACCGGCATTTGGACAGGAAGCTGGAAACTTACTTCATGATACCGATGAATAAACAATACCAGCGCAGGGCCTGTCTGTGTGCTGGGAAGCGCCCTGTAATTTCTAGAGACTATAAGCCAGAAACATACGCATGATCAATAAACCAGAATCCAATCAATAATCCCTCATATACAAATGTAAGCACGATGGTCCTGATTCGACTGCACTGAACAAGAGAAGTGGAATAGCAGATACGACTTACAACTTATCGCGCACCAGCGCAAGCGGCATGAGGAGACCAATGCCTAGCACAAAACTCATAATCTTCGCCACAAGGGTGGTATATCCTGCAAGAATGAAGACTCCACCAAACAGCGTCGATCCGATATAGCCAGCCGAGAGAATCATCGTCGGGATACCACCCTCTACAAAAGTGGCTCCTCCCACATGCGGATCTATCGTTATCTTCAAAATTCGACCGCCTGTCAGGATGGCCTTGAAGGGAGCATTTTGAATCATTTCAGTTCATAGGGAGAAGAGACTCACAACCATTACATGGCATAGTTCATGCCAGCCGATGGTGAACAGCTTCAGAGGGTTTATGAAGTTCCGAATGACGGGTACATTCCAAAAGCCGAATATTATCACTGCCATTGCAACCATCTGAATTATTCAAAGGGGATTGATGGAGTGTAGGGTAATGAGCCGACAGATTTCGTACCACATACAGCACCACCACCTTGCAGTAGAGCAGCCGGACTGAATGAGTAAAAATGAGAACATTGGAACAAAACGGCAAACTCACTTGGTCGCTCGAGGGCTGCAAAGGGCTCTGTACAGCAGCTGATATACTGGGCATCGGAGGAGCAATAGGTGGTCGTGTGATGGCAGCCATGACTTTTAAAGGACTGACGGCGCACGGAACAGAAAGGTGTGGATGTAACACTGTATGAATGTGTCTAGTTCGTCCAGGGTCAGGTGAGGCAAGATTTGCGTGGTATATTATGTCCAACTGGGGCCTTACACGCGTGTTTTATCGTTGTCGATGGCGTATTGCCTCATTTACAAGTCCTATGCTGTTTGGTTAGGTTTTGACCAGTCTTGGCACACTGAGCACTATTTGAACATTCACTGCACTGCAGTGCATTGACTACAACAGAGTGCACTGTTCTGCATTGAGGTGGACTGACTATCATTTTATTGTCTTTGTTATTAAAGTAGACTAATGCATGATGACTATTGCTCTATTGTTTTATTGTCAAAGACATGGCTATTTTGGATATTTGCCTAGCACTATATACAAGGTTTTCATCTGGGCCATAGACCTGGCTTGATCCCTCTACTAATTCTGAATGGTTAAGTATGTGTTAAAGTCAGTCTGTTATGCTCCCTTCTTCAACTTTCTGTGCACTCTAATATTTTTTTCAATAACTTGCTGACTTAACTATTGACTAACTTTACTCACTTACTTCTTGTCATATACTGAAAATTTGGTATTATTTAATATTCATTTTCTTATAATTTCCACTCCTGACCTCCTAAATTGTCTACTCCTATAGGATCATGATGTAGACTGAACACTTGTACCATGACTTCTATTCTGGGATTTGTATAAGTACTCTAGTTGTACATTGTAGTTCCTTAGTTCATAGGTAACCCTTGGTCTATACTACTAACCCTAACCTACTAATAGAATCTACTAGAATGTTCCCTAGTCATGTGACTGTGTGACTGATTGTGATAATCATAACATGTCATATGATCCTAATCATGTGACTCCCTATTATCTAATTATCTGAAAATCAAAATAAAAGATAAATGAAATCATAACAGTATCTATAGTCCTTTATATACTCAGTTCAGTCTTGATAGACTGGTATAAATGTAGCTACTCTCTGTAATAATATGTAGTGTTGTCATAGGTTATTCAAGTAATATATTACATAACTGATGCATCTTAATTTCAGTATAGCATTCAAGAATACAATTATTTTATCTCAGATATTATATAAAGAATAATATCACTCAGAGGTCACCTTGTAAGGTGCATGACTGAGGCATACAAGTAGTCTAGTCATCCTAATATATAGTACTAAATGCATGTCCAAGATAGCCATGTCTTCGACAGTAAAACAATAACAAAACAATAACGCTATAGTCATCCTGTGTCAATCCACCTCAATAGCAAAGACAATAGAACGACAGTCGTTTTGCGTCAGTCCACCTCAATATTATATGTCTTGGTTATAGATAAATTACATTGAACTCCAAGAAGATGAGGACACAAAGTCACATGGAAGAGAGAACCACGGGCGGATGCAAGATTTAGATATAACAATGATGTACACACAATGCTGAAGATAGAATGACCAGATTTTTTGTAATGTGTGATCCTAGAGCTGTGCTGGCTGGGTATCATGCGAGAAAATGTAATAATTTTGGAGGATATGATTCAGTAACCAAGCTTTATGTCTTCGTTTCATGAACCGATGAGTCGACAAGGTCAATCGGGGATATGAAATATAAAACCTTTCAAAGAACACCACATCAGATGCAACACGTACACAAAATCCACAGACGCACATATGGATGTAGATGAAATGAAGAATGAATACTTCGAAATGGTCCACGAAGCCGAGCGGGTAACGAGGTGGTTGCGCGAATGCTGTGCCGTCGTGAATGGCGATCGGCGAAGCTGAGTTGATCTTGACGACTCCATCTCATTTCTGGCTGGACCAGTGAGCTTGGAATCTCTCCTTTCACTGATGTTGAACACACGTTCAACCCGTGTAATGTGATGTAAATACTCACTTTCCGCATCTGATTGGCGTCCAGAACTATCCAGTGACTCTCTTGAATGTAGAAATTGAGAAACAGAGCCTGCGCGTGAATAACAGGTAGATTCAAAGTCAAATTGACTAGGATCATGATGCGTGACACCAGTTGAAATGGGTGGGAGCTCCATGGCAGAAGCTGTTTTTGAATTTTGACCAATTTCTTGACAATTGCAACTAGCCACCTGTCCAGGAACCTCAGGTGTAATGGCTTCGGCTCTATAACCCTCTTCGTGCGTCAAGGAGCGGGGGAAAAATATCTTGGATCACATTGAGTACAATGCAGGGGCCAACCTGATTTGTCAAAGGTCAACTCACCAGCAGAGTGATAGCAGAAGAAGCAAAACATCCGAAGCCCCCGAGCATTAGTAGGAAATCCATTGCAAAACTTGATAAACGCTCAGTCAGGAGAGGCTAATCTAACGCGGAAGAAACTCACAGGCTCCTAACAGCTCGTGATGAAGGCTGGATAGCATCAACAGCAATGATGAGGAAAGGAACCGTGAAGAGAAAGCGGAAAATGACACGGATAAGCTATACTTGAAATCAAGGCACGATAACAAACAAAAAAAAGTCGGACAAACGTTAAGTTGGTAAAATGTTGCCAGTCGCACCACTACGTCTGGTTCAGCACCTTCAGCCTTGACATGCCTGACAAAGCTAGGAAACCGAATCAGAACGTATAGGAAACATAGCGTAGTAGCCGTTCCTGCACAAGAGCCAACGAGGAAGATATACATCTGGCACTGCGATGGGGGTCACGTTAGAATGCCGATCTTAACAGTCTTTTTTTTCTTTTACCATTTCAATAGAACGACGTGCGACGATTGTGGTCAAGGGCATTCCCACAACCGCAACAGCGCTTCCTATTATTGTTCCACTAGACGATCGAATGTGAGGGACAGAAACTACGGACCTGTGCACCAAGCTCTAAATTCCCAACTGTAAAACCATTGTCGCTTTTCTGGGCCTTGATGAAGAAGAAAGAGCCAAAATGCCAGCTCTTTTCACTTGTAATCAATAAGTGAACAAGATTTGGGGTGAATAATACAACCTTCCAAATGTGTTACCCTGTGGCACGAATGAAAGTAGTCCGATACGCAGATGATGCAGCTTACAGTTCGAGAGCCCAGGCGATACTCAGCAGAATAGAGAGGGGCAGCAGCCAGTACCTGTTGTCATGTTCCCATAATGCCAGAGGTTTCGGAACGACTGATTAGACGTTCAGCTACTTGCACAGAAGACCAAGCTATCCACGCACTCTTGCCTGATGGGAGCATGGAGTAACCTGAGACATTGTAAGAGAGTGTTGAGTTCTTCAGAGGGAGAGACAAGCCTTCTAAGAATTTCAAAGCTGTCATCGCAACGCTGAAGATAACTAATAGTGGGACTGTAGCAAGGTAGGAGTAGCTTCGAATTGTGTGATACATCAACAATGGCACAGAGGTTAAAACAAGAAAACACACGTCATAACCCGTTTGAATGCACCTGGCTGCCTTCCTGACTTCCATCTCACACAATCGAACCTATCAAAAGCCCAGAGATGTAGGACGAGGAAAACAAGGAACTTGTGGGAGTTGAGGAGCAGATTATCAAGCTTCTGAAATTGACGCACCAAGCATGAGAGGATGGCCCATAGAAGGTAAGCAGCAGGAGAACCGTCACTCATGAGCCTGGGAGAAGAGAGAAAGCCGGCTCGATCTGACTACACGTGCCAGATCCGCGAATCAAGGAGTAGTCCAAACTGAGATAAGGTTTCAAGGTCGATGGAAACTCTATTCTCAAGAGATAAATTTTATCATGCTCCAATCTACCACATTTGAGCATAGGGCCAAATCTATCACAACGTACTGTGAGTGAGTAGAGAGTATTCATTAATCAAAATTTATGTTGGACTTTGTAAGATCACCCCTAGAAATTCAATGTCTCAATTTATCGTATTTAGGATTCTATAATAGTATTGACATTCTAGCAGTTACATCTGTCTCCGCAATTGATCAATGAATAATAAATAGTTCTCTAACTATCATAATGCCTCAATATGATCGATGCACTTCGTGAAGGAAATCAAGTAGGGTGCTCGCACTCCATGCTTGCGTATCACAAGAATCGGGGCAGTATTCCCCATCGGCATCAGTCAACTCCGGTATCCCGCGCCAAGGATCTGTTTGTATATGATGCCTTAATGTCAGTAAGTTTCCATGGAGATGGTACAGAGTCTTCATAGGGTTCTGTGGTGGATCCATCAGTTAGAAGCGATGAAGAAAGGCTGCAACATACTTCTTTCCCAGCTCCAGCTCTGATATCGAAGTCAAAGTAAGCACGCAAAAAATAGCCAAGTGGCCAACCCCACTCCGGTCCCTTCATGTGGAAAACAGGCTGAGTTCCATGAAAAATGGTGGGAAGAAGATACACACGTTATGATAATTTAGTCCCTTGGCGATTGAAGGATCAGTAGAATCATTCGAATTATCGTACACAGGCCTGTACTGCATGTCAGCAGGATCCAAGGTCTTCATTCCCAGAGGACTACAAAGAATTTTGTCTGCCAGCTTGAGGGCAATTAGAGCATGATCTTCCTGGAATAATTCTGGTGCAACGGTCATGGCAATCGGGAAGTTGCAGCGCAGCTGGTAATCCGACCACTCTCGTCCGACACCCGATCGATAGACATCTTTATAAATGCCGCGGCGATTGACGATGGCAGATTGGATATCATACTTCGTGTCATCGTTCGGGTCTACAGGAGATCAGAACGTGCGGGGTTGCCTGGACCATAAAATATCACTTACCGACAGGAATATAATAACACCTTTCAAAATTCTCTCGAATTAATTGAGCCCATTCACCGTAAGTAACAAGCTTCTCCTCTCCTGCAACTTGAGTAACGCGTTAGTATTTCTCATCGAACTGTGCGTTTATATTCTAGGCCTCACTTTTCGCCCGAACTCCTTTGAATGGGAAAAGTCCCTTCAAGGAGAGTTTATCGAGCCACCGCAAAGTACTCGCCAACAACCCAGTAATCTCAATCGGAGCACCATCCCGAGGCGTCCCTGGAACACCTTTAGTCCCAGCTTTGACAGACTCTCCCATCTTGTCCATCCAAGTACCACAATTCCATTGATTACCACCAAATATGAGTCCATTCTCCCAGTCAACCGTAATAGAAATATCGAAGCCTTTGTCGCTCATCTGCATGTCAAGAATTGGACCAGCATTATACTCCCGGAAGTTTATACCGTCCGCATGGCGTTGCAGAATTTCTTGTATGATTTCGGCGATAGTACTAGAGTACGCATAAGCACGAACATCATCCCAGGCTACCCAAGTATCATCGAGTGGAAAGCGTCGCCTAACCGACTCTGATAATATGGCAAGGCCTTCTGGTGCAAAAGAAGCGTAATCTTGTATGTTTTGAAGCATCCACCAAGGCGAGTCCCTTGAGTTGTATCTGGACAGATTCCAGAAACTATAAGACACAGAAATGAAATGCAACAACAACTCACCGTGGCTGACGAACTGAATCCAAAAGGTTTGGTATTAATCCATGCTTAAGGGTGGAAGCGAAAGTGAGAATATGCTCCTTGGCCCCCTCAAAATTCCCTGTTGTTAGAAACAATCCCCGCAAAGATATAAAAACATCTCTTCCCCAACACCGGGCCCAGCCGGTAGCAAAGTGAGGCAGACCCGCAGCAAGCGAGGGTGTCGGATGACTGGGATCGAGAGATGCGGATTTAACCTGGCCATACATCTGCACCACACATAAAGCCAGATCTTGCGTAAAATCATGTCCCGAGGATACAAACTCGGAACATTGTTCCACAACGGCTCTGCGCGCAGCCTTGTAACCTTCCGAAACTACCAGCGCGAAATACTTCGGACGCATAAAATTAGGAACAGAATTTTTGATGCGATCAAATCTTTGTTTGAACCACATCGCAGGCGCAGCGAGACGGGGAAAAACGTTCGCTTGACTTGAGGACAGTCTTAGAGTTCGGGAAGACATAGGAAAACCACGAGGGAACTTACTAGACTAGCCGTTGATGCACATAGTCTAATGCCCAACTACCTTCTCTCAAATGGCTGCAAAGAGGATGTCCGAGGTCATTATATCGCATGATATGTCTCAGGGAGTGCATCCATCCCTCAAGTCCACAGTAAACATTCTTTCCTAGACCAGGAACATCGTAAACACCGTAGACGCCACCTGTTGCATCACGTTCTTCTCCGTCGGCCCTATAAAGGGTGACATTAAGGTCAACGAGATCAAGCTCGGAAAATGCTTCCTGTGCTTCCGATATACAGAAAGCATCCAGGGACGAATCATAGTCTTGCATCTGAGTCCGGAAAAGCATGATACTTCCAGGAGGAAATATCTCGGGAACTACGATCTCTGCGTAGGTGCCCTCTTGGTCAAGACCTTGGGACACAATGATCTCGGGCAGCTCTGTCAAATTCGCAGTCAGTCCTCGAAGGTAATCTTCATCCTCGCAATTTTCGGAAGACACTGAAAGACTAGCTCCCAGGATAAACTTAGCACCAGTTTTACGTAACTTCATTGGATTGACTGGATGATAGAATATCAGGTTCGTCACCCTAGGAATATAGCCAAATTACTCACCAAAACCACGATCCTTCCGTCCCTTGGAAAAAGCTGTGTGTGCGACTAATAAATATCCCTTTTGGGTAGAGGGTTGAACCCGATGAATCATGATGTACTTCATGAATTGATCAACGGCTTGAATCACGATTCGAAGGAACACAAACATACGTCATTCTCTTGATGGACATGTCCTTCTTCATAATGGCCCAATACCATTTCCAAGTGTAACTTATTCAATATGCGTTTGACCTTCGCAATACCACTTTCCTCTCCGGTTCCTGTGATTTTATATTGCCTATTTTCACGCACAAGATTAAGTAGCCTGGGATACAAGTCATCAAATCCTTTCACGCTCCCTATAGCACTGTAACTGAAGGTTGTCAAAGCTCCTGTCGATAATGCGTCCTCGGCCGATCGCTTGTCCATAGGGGACTCGTTGTCATGTGTAAGGTCATAGAGCAACGCATGAGGGAGAGAACCATTTAGGGGGCTAATCAGAGCCTGACGAACGGGCCCCTTGCCGGTGGGGCTCGGAACTTCTTCTGTACTAGTCATACAAACACCATCCATGGAGCCAATAGGTTTACCAAGGCCATGTCGATATAACAAGCGTGAAAACTCCTTGGGATCCCAGCCGTTATAACTTTCACGAATCAAACTGTTGATGCCAAGCTCCCGGACAAACAACAGGTCTGTACTTTCGTTACCAGTGAATAATTCTGCGCATACATAGAGGTCTGGGTGAATCACTCTAGCTGCATCGAGCATCCATGTTCCAACCTCGAGCGGTGTCGAATGACAATTGTCAATTCTGAACCCATCAAACGTCTTTGCAAGAGAGGAAACATAGTTGGTCATATATTCCCATAACCAGGGGTTAGCTTCAGGTGAAGATCCATAGCGGAGTTTTACGCAGTCGCCCCAAGCAATCACCTCTCGACGAAGATACGCCTTGGAAGGTAGAAGCGCAAAGTTCTGTAGAGGGTCCGCATTCCAGATCCATCCATTATTTGCTAACGAGTATCGAAGAGGATCTGCGTCTGGGGTGGGTAGGAGGCGAGTGAAATATGACTCGACGAGGGGATTTCTATCACCGGCTCAACTTCAGAATATGTCTCAACTGGGAGTAGACTCACTTTCTGGTTATCTCACCCAGCTTTGGCCCCTGGGCGTCCAACCGTGTATACCTGATGCGATTACAGATGTTCTCAAGCGCAACTCTTGTATCATCTTCCCATTCTTGGTAGAGAGGGACATTAATAACATCGACGATGCGAACCCATGCATCGGCAAGGGCTGTATAATCCTGGAGATCGACAAAGGCTGCCTTCACAATGCTCGCAGCGACATCGCCACGGATATGAACCCCAAACCTCGAAGCGAGGGCACTGATTCCAACGATCTTGTTTTCTGATCGCACGATCTGAGCTAGCTCAACGACAGATTTCCCCTCTACCGGTGGTCCGGTCCAAAGTGCAATTTCGTCTGAGCAAAGAGCGGAAAAAACGGATTCTCTTTCACGGGAAGGCTGAAGAACGTAAAACTGCCACAAGTCAAGCTTTTTCAGCGTCTGCTCAAAAGCAGCCATAAGAGTGTGGAGGTCTTCGTCAGACTTAACTACATTGGGCAATCCTCGGGACGCTAAATCTGTTGAAAATTCTATCATGGTTGAATCTAGCTCCAGAGCAGGAGTGAGATGGGGAGAGTTTTCTGGACTATAGCCTGCAGGACAAGTCAGGCTCAAAGTACACAGGATGTGAGATGGTTCAACGAACCCGCTTCAGGATGATCAACCAACCAGGGACTGTCATTCGCGGTGTGATTGAGAACAACATCTGTAAGGCTGAGCAAACCGTAATCTTCTCGGGCAACTCTCAAGATGTCTTCGATCCTTTCTCTTCCAGCATCATCACTCAGCGGAGTGTCAAACAAGGTAGGATCATATCTCATCTGGTTCCTAACGGAGTAAGGGCTATTGCTTTCGCCCCTTTCTTGAAGGGGTGTATAGTGAAGCATTGTATAACCGCGTTCT
>Ga0153947_1000156_pt1 | contig 32155 bp, 43 predicted proteins | sample TSNJ031MetaG_FD_104697 | JGI IMG/M metagenome (GOLD analysis project Ga0153947, IMG submission 104697) | Attine ant fungus gardens microbial communities from New Jersey, USA - TSNJ031 MetaG | ecosystem: Host-associated > Fungi > Mycelium > Unclassified | place: USA: New Jersey, Wharton State... | reverse complement strand
TGACTTCTACACGAAATTTTCAGCGATACAGTATCTAGCGATTCTGCTACAAAACAGACGCCAAATTACGCAAGGCTACTTCCTTAAATCTTCTACCGGAACGCGCAACGTCATTGCAATACTAGATGACAAAAGGCAGATTATCAGAAATGGTACACTTGAAGCTCCTATTGCTCATATCACTACACACTGACGGATCCCAGAGACTTTGACCATGGTACAGATATTGGTGGCTCAAAGTCCAGATATCCAGAAGGTCCTCGCCTTCGAAGGTGCATTTGAGAAGTTTTTCAATATCGTACAACAGGAGGGGGGAATAGAAGGAGGGATTGTATCACAAGGAGCTCTGATCTGTGTTGATGGTTTATTACGGTTCAATACATCCAACCAGGTTCGTCTACTCCACGAATCACCTTTCTCTTGCACTTAATTGGGATTACTTGTATTGTCAAGAGTTATTTCAAAGAAACTCAACTTCCTCCCATATTGTGCTCTCTTCTCTTATATCCCCTGACAATACCACTCCACAACGCAGCGCCGCAAGAGTTTGCTCTTCAATTCTGGGATGAACAGAAGGCTGTCAATGCAGGCCTGGTAGTTGGGATCTTGGGCATGCTGATCGGTAACAAAACGAGCGGGGTAGGTAATCGGATCCTGTGCTTTCCCTATCAAGTTGTTCAACCACTTCAGATGCAAGAAGGCTGGGGATTCATCCGGTGTCTCGTTGAGATAGGTCTGGCGTCTAATGCTCCTACTAAGCTGAAGACACAGGTGCCTATTTCTCCTCTCCTACCAGTTCCAGGTTCCTGATAGACGAGGACGTAGTCGCTCCGTCTCCTCCCTGCAAACATGAATTTCCCTCTCTCTCAACATCTGGTGACGCCTTACATACCGGTTCCTGAAACAAACGGCGAAGAATGGGATCGACTAGAACCTGCATCTGCACTTGATGCACTTGTAGAACTTGCACTTCACGGAGAATATAATGGGTTATCCAGTGAAAAACGGTTTAAGGATGGGCTAGATCTTCGGGTAGCTGCCGCAGTAGTGTTTGAGGTATGTCAACAATGTATGGGGTTCCGTCTTCATTGATAATCACAGAATTTTGTGAACAATGACGAAATCAGGAGTGCAATTCTCCAGGCAATGTTGCCTGCAGGTGCGTGCAACTGAGAGTCATCAGGTGTAAAATAGGCATATAGCCTTGGCTTAGATGACGCTTCAGATCCCTCAATCACACCCCTCATACACGTTCTTGCGTCTCCCCCCGATACCTCTGAAGCCAATCTTGCCCAAATCTCTTCCACGTGTTTTGCATGTCTCCTCTTCGCTCACCTCTTACGTTCATCATCAAGAGCCAAAGCGATTGCATGTCTCATCAAGCCCGGTTCGCTTGAACCACGAAAAAGCGAGAGTGCTGGTCAATTTTTTGTCCCTGCCGACGGAACACCTCCTTCCATTATCCCGCAGGCTGAGCCTGTAGATGACGAACCCCCACAAACATTACTACAAATAGTCAGCGAAAATCTCTCTCTTGCGCTCTTGGCTCGCTCGCGGTCTGATATCTCGGATAGAGAAAGTCGAGAATGGGACCGGATCGTCGTTGGATATCTTTCACTCATAAGTCAGTGGCTGTGGGAAGACCCCAAGTCGGTTAGGGACTTTCTTGATACCGGAGGTCTTGGAACGGTGAAGTTCCTCGTGATTTGATTTGAACAACATCTCACCCTCGCTCTGTGTAGTTGGTAGAACCAGTCAACCAAATCTCTGAAAGCGACATTCTGGTCCCTTCACTTTGCGCTTTCTTGTTGGGCGCGTGTTATGAATTCGATCGCGAGCCTGGAGAAATCACCAGGTGGGTACTAGCGCGTTTCTTAAAAGTGTGATTCTTGATCTCAGTTATCATCAGAAATACTATTCATCAGATCTTGAACCGGCTAGGTATAGATAACTTAGTGGCTCAAGTCGTTCGATTGCGGGAGGATGACCGGTTCAGAGCTGTTGGTCCGGATACCGTCGTACAAGTTTCGCCTCTTTCTGCCAATTCGTTAACTCCGCAGAACCAGGCTGATCAGGAAGAGGCAGAAATATGGTTTGATTGGGCTTTCGTTGATTTCTGGAAGTCTAATTACTGTAAGACTTAGATGTGACGCCTTGAAGAAAACCTCTGATTTTGAGTTTTATCAGACACTGTTCAACGTGCGTTTTCCACTGAACCAAATCAAATCTCTGCTTCAGCAGGTAGACGGTTCAGTTTACCTGTGATTCGATATGCGTTGACGCTCATTGATGTAGGGCACAGTCTGGAGTCGGCCATGTTGGTCGGGTCTTTGCGTGAGGTTATAGATAAACAAATGAAGGAGATAGAATTCTTGCAGAGACAGTTGAAGGAACAGTCTTCCCAGCCCGATGAGGTGATTATTTTCACAGGTAGGGCACCCACGCGGCTGATTAAGTGTCACTAGGCTGCCGAATTACGAAAGCATGTCGCTGAACTCACCACCCAGCTGTCGAAAGTGGAAGAAAAGCAGAAAGTTATTGAGAAGGAACAGGAAGATCTCTTAGTCCTGTTGGATGAGGTTACAACGAAAAGAAAACGCGACAAGACAAGGCTGAAAGAAGCTGGCTTGGAAGTATCTGAGGATGAAGGTGAGGAGGATGCGGAGGAGGAGGATGATGAGAAGGAGGAGGAGTGACTTGATTGTAATTTGAGTTCACTACTCTGTGTATCAGCATTTATTAGTTTGGGGCCATTACTTCGGATCTAACTGAACCGATCGGAAAAGTCTAATTTCGTTGGTACCTTGATTGTCATCTCTGAATTTAGATGCCGATCATGTCAACGGTAAAGCCCCATCGGTTAATTAGACGGGCCAGCCTTCAGAGCGTCAGCCTCCTCCTGCAGAGTGACAGAAAGACGCAGATAAGGCATCTTTAACTCAAAATGTGAGCGTTTTCCTGTTGTGTGCTGTTGTAGGCACGCTAATCTTTTTTCACTCGCCGCTCTCAAGTCCGCAACACCACCTCCAGCCTCTGTTGCCCCGAGCCCTGTGCCTCTCTTCAGTGCCATCATTCTGTTCCTCTCCAGCTCCTCTATGTTCTTCAGCATTCAGCTGGACTGTGCCTCATCAACTATCCAGAGTTTTAGAAGATTCAAGGATGTAGCCCCTTTCATACAACCCCTGTCACACTTATTATTTCTGCTCCAATGTATTTTTCCACCATCAGATACCAGCTTGCAAGCTCCTATCCTCGAAATCCCAATACAAGAAAGTCCTTGTTACAATAATGATGATTTTATCACCGATTCTTGTCTGATTATCGAGAATGGTGAAAAGGTTGCTTTCCAAACATGCAACAACCTGGTTATGTGTGCCTATGTGCCTTACATGATGACTCATTATTACTGGTCCTCTAGTCAAATGGCAATGCTAACTGCCAAGGCTGATTTTCCAACACTGGAGGGTCCCCTTATCCAAACCACATTGGGACCATCAACATTCTTGAACTTGTTTTCAATCTCTTGTAAGATGGTGGTACGGGTGCCTTCCATACATGGTTTGTGTAACTATTCTCCCCAAGGATGCGCATTAAATCATTTAGCTCTTTCTTTTTATTTTCTCTGTAATAAGATCTCGGTCAAATTTGTCTTTGAACGCATCGAGTTTGTTTCATAATCTAATTACCTTTTTTTTTTGAGAGTCAACAAAGATGTACTTGACTGGAGCCAACTAATTAGTCCCAAATGCATTCAGATGAATCGATACATATGCATCTGGCTTTTCAGCCATCTCCGAATGAAGTTGACCACTTCTTCCATGATGATAGGAGCTCTGTGATAGTATGGTACAGTTGGTTTGAGATTCGAATCTCCTTCAGCCTGTTGAGCTGGCCAGAGAGCACTTGTATGCTGTTTGCAAGGCTTTTCATGGCTTCATAGGATTCCTCTTGCATCTTCAAATGCTGCCAAAACTATCAGTGATGTTATTAATATTAAAAACAGAAAAGGAGCCAACTTTGTATATGACCTGGATGCAAGAGAATATCTGTGCAACAGGATTTAGCTGCTTCAAATCAGACAACATACATGCATACTAGTCAAAGATCAATCACCTTGCTGGCTGCAATCCCTAAATCAATCACCATTCTAGCAACATTGCTTGCGGAAGCAGAATGATACAATACAGACTGTAACTCATTCAGTCCTACCATCATCTCCTTGCTCTGTGGATTCATGGTGTTCAGATCAGTGTTGTGACTCTACCATTATATTTGAAGAGGAAATCAACACAACAGTGATAATGATAGCATACCTCAATGAGCAACCACAGTTGTGATTCTTCAATCTGATCATTAAATTGCACCTTGAAATTTGCTGAGGTCCTCTGAATAAATTAGGAGCGATCGAGGTAAAAATTCCCTCACAATTTTTTCCTGTTCTAGAAGACAAGTGTTTCCGTAGGTCGTCGAACTTGATATTAGGCACGGGTCCCTCCTCTGAACCGGGCTCGTGAATGAGTTTTTCCCATAGTTGGGAATGTTTTTTGTGTATCTCAATATTCAGTTCACTTCCTTCCACGAGCATGCTGCACCACATGAACACGTAGGACTGCTCAAGCACAATAAGCTCAACTTACCACTCGTTTTGGGTGAGTGCCAGATGCTGTTTATCCCTGATATTGTTCAATTTTCTTTCAGGCGACTATTCACGTTGAATTTGACAACGAGTGAGTATGGAATTTTATCAAGCTTTCCGATGAATTCTGAATGTCAATTTAGTCACTGATCTACTGAGCCGATCGAACAAAGTAGCACTCACTGACAACTTGGATGGCTTGTACCAAAAACTGTTCAACTGGATTTGCCATTGCTTCAACTATTGAAGAGTATGAGTGAGAAGGGAGTGTGGGACCTTATCACAGAGTTGTGACACAGGAATGATTATCATTGTCCCAAGAATGGAACTCAATCCAGGCGGCGAAAAATGGGAACACCGATACAGAAGATCCATTGAATTGACTGATTTTACTAGTGACCACAGTCCAGATTGTGTCGTTCGATTATCATGGCAGCTAAATCTTCGAAGACAAGTATGATTGAGATTTGCCTTACCGGATTACATGACTACAGTAACACCTCCGAACACAGTTACACTACCCATCCACTAGCAAACTTCGCCCACACCTTATTCTCATGACCGCAGGTCCCCTGTAGACACACACCTGACATCGGCCTACTTAGGCCCTCTGCGTCTTAGTATTAGTTTGTTTATTGTGGAATAGAAATGCTGAATACAAAAAAGGTGTGATACGTGACTATAGTTGACGCTATACTTGACATCAAACCTCAACTGATCAGTTGACAGCTATTTGTCTACTGTATCAGTCACTCAGCATTCAACTGTTAGGTTTCATTCCCTGGATTTGCTAGAGGTGCTCGAAATCACTGCACATATATGCAGGTCTCCGATAAATCTGATTTTGCACATGGTTTGCAAGAGGAATCTAGTATCAAGATCATTTCGCCTATTCCTCTTCTTTATACCGCCAGGAGTGAAGCTGTTTTACGTTCAATGATGTCTTTCCAACCAGAAAGTATGACCATAGTCCATCATCAGATTTCAGCACTATAGCTGAAAAGACCTGGCCAGGGTCTACTGAAATTGACCTGGATGTTTGTGCCCCTGACACTACGGAAACCCCTATCTTAGCCCAAGCTTCTTTAACTGCGCTTCCTGGTGGCACTGAAAGTTTCCATGGACCGACATTACATACCCCGAATATTATGGCACGCATAGAGCCAGCATTTTCTTCCACTTTAATGGCCTTGACGGAACCTTTCTTGATGGTTTGGTGCTCTGATTCAAAGGATTCAGTACCAGCTCTCAACGGAGAACAACGTGAGGCTTTTCTCTAGGTTCATATGCCCACTTCCGTGCTTCCTGAGACTACAACATCTTCATTTAGAAGCTTATGGGGTTATTGATTTGCACTGATATCTTAACCGGGACAATCAACTGGTTGAAGATGAACTTGGAGAAATGGAGTTCAGGCCTTTGAGAGGCTGATATGGATACGGTGCCTGTCGAATGATTCTCATGTACCAGCATATCACTTTTTTCATGCAACAGACAACATAGTGTTCCAAGTTACGTTTGACTGCATCCAGGGAAAAGTCCAGCAGCAGTTCCGGTGAGAACAACATTTGAACAAGTAAATTGAGCCTCGCCAGATGAGGCACTTAGGAGAGGGAGTGCTTAAGCCGATGCCACAGCATTGAAATCAGAAGTCTCACCTGAGACTGAAATCATCCACTTCAATATCGCTGCAACGCCCATCCGGCGAGCATGTCAAGCTAGCCACGACAGATTTAGTCGACGTTCCAGAAATACTGACAATGACATCAGAGCACGATCCATGACTATGGGATGGGCAGTTTTACTTTCTGAATACAATGTCCTGGATGAAAGTATTGGATGGGAACTCGGCGCATGCGACTGCATCGGTGAAGTAGCACTAAATTGTGTGTTGAGCATAAGAAAGTAAAAGCAGAGTAGCTAAATTACGCACCTGGTCAATGACAACGGGGTTGTCAACTTTGCTTTCGACAAAACCGTCAAAAGTAACGTTCTTGACAATGCCACTGCCCACGTTTGGACCAGCCCATGCCTTGATGCGAGCGCCGTTCTGCGCATTTGTCATCTTGATATTTCTATTTGAACATTTGAGCAGTGCTTAATGGGGTATGATAATGACATGGTATACTTGGCAAGCACATTCTCAACGATGTCAAACATTCCTGGGAATTGTCCTAGTGAGCTATTTCATTCACCGTTCAAAAGGCTTGTAGTTGTATTCAGTTGACAAGGTAGCTTACCCGACCGAGATTCCGCTATGAGAATGGTTCAGTATAGCTTCTGACGACCTATCGTAAAATCACTCAACTGTGAACCCGTACAATCAAGGTTTTCGACGAGTACATTCGTAGCATCTGGAAAAGAATCTTAGTGATTCTGTGAATGACATTCATTGGGACCAGGGTCATACTCGGTTTGAAGGCAACGCAGTCGTCTCCATTCACGATTATGGAGTTTTGGATAGTGACGTTGTCACTACGATATATATTCCAGCCGTCTGTATTTTTGGCTGCATTAGAGGATGTAGATCCAGAGTTGATATTAATATTGTTGAAAACCACCCCCTGTGCCTCGTTGACCTAGAAAGACATCGATAAAAACAAAGCGAACCTCGGGAGTCAGCGCACCAAATTATGCCATTCAGGTCCGTTGACATAATTGATATTGTCGACGAGTACATTGTTCGCTTGGAATACAGTAAGAACAATCGGGCGAAGTAGAGAGGAGTTTGACGGGCTTAGTTTCTTTTAGTAGGGACTGTAAGGTGATGATGCACAAAACTTACAACGCATCATACCAAGCCTTGTTTCAAATATAAGAATCTGGGTGGTTTTTTGGACGTATAAGTATCTACCTACCTGACCAGCACCATCTAGCGTTCCACCACCTGTCAACACGATGTTCTCTCCTCCCAGTAACCAGAATGTGATTTGTGTCTGGAATGGGATGAAAAACCCGTTCTACAATTGCCTGTTATCCAACATGAGATAGCCACAAATATGGACATACTCCAGTCCAATAGGGTATGTCCGGGTTGAATCGTAAAGTTCCCTCAAGTTGCTAAAAAAAACAAAAGGGCGCCTACTCAGGAATGCATAAAGTACAAATGGTGAGCAACCCACAATGCGCTTGTCAACTAATCCAGTCATGTTCATCCGTGTGGCGATATTCAAAGTGACATCTTTCGGAATTTGGGTTGTAGCGCAGGATTGTACAGCCTGGAGGAGTGCAGGCGCATCGTCGCCGCCAGAGGAAGTTAATGTACAGCTTGTTTGCGCAGCTACTGCGCCAAGAGAGGCTAATCCCAGGGTGACTCTTGTAAGAGATGACAATAACATATCTTCCTTACTGCCTCGGGCAGATTACATGCAGCCTTTATAATTTGAGGAGACGGCCCGCTCTCTCCACAGCTGCGGTCCGCATATGGGGAAACATTGTCGTCTAGTCGGACTTTGCGGAACATGGGCCACCTGAGAAATGGTATGACACTGTACACATGATCATTTGAGATGACATTCAAACATAGATCCGATTATATTCTTCCCATGGCATCACTTGCAAGTGTTTGGCTCGTGTTTGGCTCGTATTCGGCTCTGCATTTGAACGGCAATTGACATGCCCACCCTATCAGGTTCTAAATATCCGAAGATCTTGCAAAAACGCTATGACGGTTCTTATTTTGGTGTCAAGGGACCAGACAAACACAGACATACAATTTGACGTCAGCGTATCGCTGCTTACTATCGAGACCTCGTATCTCCTTTGAATTTTAGCTTTGAGTAAATTTCACTCTGAAAAACTCTTCTGGCACCATATCTCGGTTCATGAGAAATTGGCTCATGAGAAATCACATCAACATGTTTTACATAACAACAAAGCAAAGTTCGAAAAAAAAGTCATCCTTTACAAATCTCCACAAGTGTTTGTCTTCTCAAAAATTCATCGTGGTTTCAACAACACGAAAAGTGGCTGCACACTCTTATATCAAGTCAACGACTGTCCATATCCCATTTATTGCCTCTGATCATTTAATTCAATTCCAATTTCTGGCACGAGGTCTGCACTATAGCTTTTAAATTTTATTAAGCGTCCTCTTTTGGACATAGACATTCATCACATCTTCTCAAACAGAGATATTGCTTCCAGGTGATATCTTTCTGGATGTTGTAGAACGATTTATGTGGCAGTCCCATGGTTGATAGTATACCGCGCATTCAGATCATGTGCAATAACAATATACATATATTAGGAATGAACAACTTCCTCACATTAGTGAAACCTCTAGAAGAATTAGTAGATTGCTATTTGATACAACTGGCGAACAATAATTTATCATGACGTGGGATAAATATCTAAATGCCGATAAAAGGTAGAATGATGGTCAATCACAGTCGTTGACTCGATCGATTTTTCTTCATTGACCCCTCCCCCTCTTCATTTCTCAACCCCTCCCACCTCTTCTTCTGCTTCTTTACGAGGACCAACCATCTTTTGATCAACAGCCATCAACTGTGCTGCCATAAGCGCTCTGAACCGCGATCCTTCCCTAGCTACCAATTCCCTATAAGAACCACTCTCCACAACCCTCCCACCCTCCATGACCACGATCCGCTCGGCACGCGCTATCGTTGATAACCTATGTGCAACAAAAACACACGTTGTACGTCTTGATCGAAGAATCTTCTCGATGGCGTCATTGACGCGTCGTTCAGAGGTAGCATCTAAAGCAGAAGTCGCTTCGTCCAACGCGAGTATAGCAGGTCTCTTCAAAAGCGCACGGGAAAAAGCCAGGCGCTGTCGCTGACCGCCACTCAGACTAAGCCTACTGACTGACTGTAAATCAGGACCAATCCATAATTCAACTTGATAGAAACTTACTTAATGTATCAAAGCCATCCGGCATGCCCCATATAAACTCGCAGTTAGCCTCTCTCGCAGCCTCTTCAATCTCCTCTCTTGTCGCATCAGAGTTGCCAAAAGCAATATTTTCAGCTATTGTTCCACTAAAGAGAACCGGGTCTTGAGGGACAACACCTATAATCCTTCGCCAAGAGGTTGCCGTAAAATTACGAATGTCTACGTGGACACAGTGAACAAAAGTTGAAGAGTAAACTAGGTCACATTTGCGCACCCTGGCCATCAAAGAGAACCTTTCCGTGGTTGGGATCGTAATATCGGAGCAACAGAGAATGGACCGATGACTTTCCACCACCGCTCTCCCCACTGAACAAATAATTAAACAGAGATAAAACAAAATCCTCCTATAACGCACACGATAGCAACGGTTTCGCCGACATTGATTTCGAGATTAAAGTCTTTCAGGATTTTGACGTCTTTTCGTGTGGGATATTCAAAATGAACGTGTTCAAACCTGATAGTTCCACGCCTATCTGGCGAGAGCTCAATGCCCTCATGTAGAGGTATGAGAGATTCTCGATCCAAGACTTCGAACACACGTGTTCCAGCGCCAATTGCACGCATTATTGACGACTAGACATGAGAAAAATTAGTACTGCCTACGAGTTTACGTCAGGCTCAACTCACAAAGAAGGACCTGAATCGATTTGAGGTCGAGGATAATGACAGGGAAATAATTAAACTCACGTGAGCATAGTGAGACCATTCCCAACATAGGCAGTGTACAGCAGCAAACTCGTTAGATCACCGACGGTAATTGCTCCCTGTGAGACGAGAGTGCCTCCTAAATCAAATGAGTTTTTTTAATGCAAGCCTTCATGATTCATCAAATACCACGAACCATAACCTAGCAGCCCTAGTATCGTAACGTTCCCACTCCAGCCTGTACTGCCAAAGAATATTCCACTGGCGATTGCTTCCTTTCTCCCAAGAGTGACGACTTTGGCGACTTTCTTGCTGAATTTCTTCTCTTCCTGGGCCAAAGCATCAAAAGCATGAACAGTCCGCAGAGCCGACAATGATTCTGTCGCAATCTTGATGCATACTCAGCACATTTGCTGATATCACTAAACCATGATCGCCAAATTACCTTAGTCATATCACCTACAGCTTCCTGCGTCTTGTGGGACAGCTTCTTGAGATAGCGACCATAGAAAACCTAGCATTTGTGTAAGCAGTTTGAAACCACAGAGATAAAGTCTACGTGCTGCACCAAGAGAGACGGGTGGAACCATAGCCAACATCAAAAGAGTCAGGGTTGGTGACGTGTAGAGCATCGCAGCCACTGAAACAATAAGAATTACGAGCACGAACATGTGAGGTTAACCCTTACACCCAACAGAAGACATCACGATTGCACGGAGGCCATCAGATAGATTGTTGGTGACGCTAGTCGAAAGTAAGATAAGAAATCCAGAGATTGGCTCATCAGCAGACCTTTCTCCAACAATACTAGTATCAACACTGAGTCTGCTCAGAGCGTCTCCTTCTCCCTTTTCGACAAATTCAACCTCTTGACGGATTGAAGCAGCGAACAATCGCTCACGCAGTCGTGCAACGATACGTTGACCTTGAAGGAGCTTGAGGTCATAAGTCGACCCTTGTAATGACACACCCACCCGACAACCTCATCAACATCGCGCGCCCAGCATTTGCCACGGCTCCTGTTGTGAACAGGAGAAGCAACAGCCCTGAAGCCTGCCAGATACCTAAACCGAAAGGAATTTGCTGAACGATCAAGTCTTTAGCCGGCAATCAATTGTAAACATGAATAACGCCTCACAGGATTGGAAGATGAAAAGAAGTCAATCAAGCGACCAATTGTGAAAGGAATACTCATTGACACAGAGGCGGACATAAACAACAGTCCGACAGCGATCAACAATGGTTTCTTTTCTGGTTTCGCCAAAGACACGATTTTGGTGAAGGACGAAAGTCCCTGTGGACTCTTTGCAAAAATCCTGGCAAGAATGGACGAGCGCGGTCTGTCTGATTCATGGCCTGAAGCATTCTCAGCAACAGCAGCATTATTATGCACAACACCTGTCTTGTTGTTGTTAACAGTACTGTTGAACCGGAGTTGTCTACCATTCGAAATTTCATTATGTTGTCGTATCCGGAAATTCAAAGTCGTTGAAGACGCCGGATGCGACAGGGGTGAAGTTATAGGAGTGCCGCCCTTCCATGGTGGAGATGTAACCAGAGTCCGAGTACGTGGAGGAGCTAGACGCACTTGCACACATCGACTTAACGGTGATGCAATTCGCGGTCCAAGCACCACTTTTCTGCGAGCCAACACTCTCAGCATCGTCTCTGGCGACGAGAAGAGCTGATTACGGCGTTGGATCGTGGTAGAGGTAAGGAAATACCTGGTTACCCGTCGGTCGCAACTTGGGCGCAGATATTCGTTCCCACACTCGTTCTGACGCAATCACTGAAATAACAATTTACGGTTTGGTTCAACAAATGATGTCTACTCCATAATTCCACTCTCTCTCAAGGGTGGCTACAGGATGATTGGATCCAGACCGCAGTCCTTGATAGTCGAATCATTTGACTCCACACCTCACCCAGGAAGTGGGAGCTCTCTTTCAAGTTCTCCGAACCTAGAGCGCGACTGCGTTGTGTTACAAGACCCGGAAAGCAAGGCGGCAGAACGGTCTCGTAGAGGCATACTAGCAGGCTGATTTATTGAGAACGAGAAGAGGAATAGCAACTCAGCAGGACACACGGCTAAACAGTACTTCGCTTGAACTAATTGGGCGTCGCAAGAACTGCAAAAGAGGCACCTTTATTAGTTGGGAAATTTTTTCCTGCACCTACCGACTGGGGAAAAAAATAAAAGACTGTCTACATAAATAATAATTGATAATAAAGGTCCGATCAACAGCTTTACGACTAACGAGCATGTCAACATACACCGAAGCCTGGCTACGTGGTCCTTCCAACACTCAATTCTACACTCGAACATACGTGCCAGAGGAGAACCAGCAAGTCAGGGCCGTCCTAGTCTTTATCCACGGCTTTGCAGAACACGTCGGTCGCTACGCCCATTTTCACCCCCTATTCACGCGACAAGGCATTGCTGTTTTCGCAATGGACCAGCGTGGCTTTGGGCTCACTGGCCAGGACGTGGAGAAAAGGAGCAAGGGGAGCGCATATGGTAAGACCAGCTGGAAGGACCAGATGAACGACATTGCTTGGTCCATTGAACACGCGAGGGAAACCTTCAAGAACGTGCCTGTATTCCTGATGGGCCACTCTATGGTATTTTATTACCTTTCATTTTCTAGCGGTTGTAGTGCTAATGCCTTGGTTTAGGGAGGTGCAGAGGTTCTGGGATTTGCTAGTCAGGATGCAAAGTCGCCCCATAAGCATTTAGCGTCTTCTCTGCGCGGTATCATCGCAACTAGCCCTCTCATTCAACAAACAGAACCAGCTTCAAAACTGCTCAAATGGCTTGGCACAAAGGCTAGCTACGTCGTGCCTAATGCTCTTATCCCTGCACCTATTCAGGCTGAGGTCTGGATTCTCCGCTCTCCAATGTACTTTTGTATCTCAACGGGCATAGGACCTCTCACATGACAAAACGCTCAATGAGGCTTATCTTCATGATCCACTTGTCAAGCCCGCCGGTTCTCTCAAGGGCATCAGTGACATGCTCTACCACGGCGAGACCCTTCTGACAACATACTACAAGGACTGGCCAATATCTCTTCCCGTGTGTTTTGCACATCAAACGGTGTTCAGATTGTGTGCTGATGGCATCCAGGTATACATTGCTCACGGAACTGCCGACAAGGTTACATCCCACAAGGCCTCGCAAGAATTTATTGACAGACTTCCTGCAACCGACAAGGAGATCTCTTTATTTGAAGGCGGGCGACATGAACTCCACAATGAACCTGACGGTGTCAAAGAAAGACTCGCCGGTGAAATTATCCAATTTGTTGAATCTCGTTTGCCACCTGCTATCAGTGTGACAGAAGCCGAGCCCGCTTCTGGAGCACCTTTGACTGAGGAAACACCTTCCAATGATCAGACCCCGGCCAAACTTTGACTTTTGACTTTCTACTCGACTTGCCTATAGACACTTCGTTTAATATCCAGATGTTTCTTTTTGCATTATCGCGTCTTCAGGTCGCAAGACTCCATAATGCAGTAAGCAGAAAGCACCATCCACACTATATGAAGTAGGGGCCACGGATATCCCATCTAATAGCCTGCAGCACCAGGCGCCTGGTCACCCTGCCTCCTGAGCCTGAGCAAAATCTCCTTGAACCTGGTCAAGTCGGTAGTACCAGTACCAGTCCGAGCAATAGTTTTGCTCTGAGAGTTTTGTAATTCGACAAGATCACAAATACGGCTCCACGTCGTACCACCGGCAAGAGAAGCTTCTAGTGACGCAACGTAGTCTGCCTCTGCATCCCTGATACAAGATGTCAGCCTATAAAAGATATGATAGAAATGTAGCACACTTGTTCTCTGCGATGTTTTTCTCCTTCTTTCTGGAATAGTCCTCGTAGAAGTCTTCAAGCGCACGTTCAGCCTTGGAGATGGTCTCCTGACGCTTGGCTTTGGAAGCCTCATCCCGTGCCCTTATTTCTTCTTGCTGCTTCTCTCGCCACTCTCTGTAACCAGGGTAAGGAGGAGTTGCGCAAAGGGATGTTGAAAAAGCCACATACCTAATCACTTCTGGTTCCCCTTCAGCTGACTGAGATAGCATCGGTGTCGAAGTGAGTGCAGGAGGCTGGGGTCTCTGTGCGAAAGGTTGATGGGTTTGGAACGAAGGTTGTGAAGGCGGAGACTGAAGCAGACTGACAAAAATTGCCGGTGGACTGGGGAAAAGAAACATACCTGCACGGCTGGTGCAGAGGGGACCCCGATATCTGGGAACTCGTTCTCAAACTTTTCTAGCTCGTCATCGCCAGTCACCCTCACTGGTCTTCCAGAAGGAGCCGGGGGTGTGTCGAAATCGTCAAACGAAAAGCCAGCGCTGTTGTTGCTGCTGCTGTTGCTGATTTGGTTGCCAGCTGGAGCAGAAGGAAGGTCGTCAAAGCCATCGAGAGAGATGTCGGGAAAGGCGTTGGCTGCCCGCTCGAATTCGTCGATGTTGTTGCCTCCTAGAAGGTCTGCCATGGTAGTTATTGTGGAATATAAGCGTGGATTTGTTATGGCGGATCAATATGGCCAAATATCATTGACGGGCCAGCTCACACGCTCCCTTTTTTTTTGGTCCCCGATGCCTCTGAACATCCCGGGGTTGTTGGTTCCATTCGAACTCCTCATAAACTCGAGACTGGTCGTCCCGAGTCTCGTAGTAAAAGGTGCGTGCTGCTTGAGTATCCCTTTTTGTTCGAGCCAGAGCTCATCTCAATCTGCGCAGAAAGACATTCGCTGTCTTGACTTTTTGTCACTCCGACAAGCAGGCTACCGTGGCGTTGTATTTGACAAGGACAATTGTCTTGTATGTCGTTTATTTCCCTCTCTTTGAATCACATCCAAGTCTATCTTTAGACGGTCCCCTTTAAAGACACGCTGGTTCCTGAACTGGAGGTACCCAATCTATGGTGTGAGATCTTCCATCGTTTCTCATTGCCCTTAGACAGCATGGTCCGAATGTCGAAGGGTATTCGGTGAAAACAACATCGTAATCGTCAGTAATTCTGCCGGTACCCCTATCGACCCAGGCGGTATCCAAGTTCGTATTAATCAAATCAGCGAACCCCTGTTGCTTTTTTTAAACGGATTTTTAGGCTGAATTCGTCTCTCACCACTTTCAAGTTCCTGTCCTCAGTCACAAAGTCTTCAAGCCCAGTCATTCCTGTATCAGCTCCGTCCGAACCTATTTTTGCTCCCTGCAACGGCCAATATTCGATGACGAGCTTATTGTCGTCGGTGACCGATTGTTCACAGATATTGTGATGGCCAACCGTATGCGCCTGACAAACCCGAAACGTCCACCGGATCCGCTACCTAAACCCACTGGTTTAATTGGAGAAGCCCTTTCCTGTATATTCGAAAAGGGTGGGACGATGAAAACCGAGATGGATGGCGTGCGGCGGTACACGGTGGAGGTGAAATCCAGGGAAAGGCGTTTCGTGCCGGGTAGAGGTCCTCTGGCGATCTGGACTACGGGTATTTGGGAGAAGGAAGCCATGGGCATGCGCTGGCTTGAAAAAAAGATACTTGAGAGTGTCAAGAAGGGGTCGACTCTCCAGGAAGGAGAGACGAAAAGTTCGTTTATTCGAGGAACAAAATCATCAGAAGCGAGGCGGCCGAGTTCTCTCAGGTCAGCAATGTTGAGAATGATGGCCGCCCGTAAATAGTGGTATGTAGGACAAGGCGCAAGGACTACAAATATGGCTGGTTACTCGTCGCTGAATTCCCTTCCCCACGATTCCGCCACGATTCTTTTGTAGAGGAATAATGGCCAAGCCGTTGCAGGCGTACCGTGTTATATCCATAATTGCATTCTCACTGCTCCTCGTTTCCTGTATACTTTTAATCCTTGTAGGACTCTCGCTTTCCATCATCAAATCTATATATATCATCAGCCTTCGGTCTACTGCGAATGAACCACCTACCAGCGTAGCATCGTTACTACAATTTGGAGTTTGGGGAGTCTGTGCCTATAGGTGAATTGTCGATCACACTGACCTTTCGATCACATTATAAATATTTGTCCTTGGCAGTGGCCTCAACTAGTCCACATCGCTGGACAATCACGGTGTCTGCTTTGGTCCTCAGTTGGGATATAGAGTCCCAGAAGACATCAAGACGTTGATTGTGTTGGTAGACGAGACACATGCGAGATGACTACAAATAAATATCTACATTCCTTAGATACGCCGACACACTAAATTAGTATGACACTAAATACCTACCCTTAAAACCTAGAGATAACAGACTGCACTCAAGCACCGTGTAATAAATTGTTGACCCAAAAAAAAAACCTAGAAATAGATTTTTTTTTTTGAATGAACAATTTATTACACGGTGCTCGTTCACAGTCCGTACCTAGAAATAGATACTCAGATAGGTATATAAGGATGACAGTATGCACTGTAAATTTAAGTAGAATTTAATCTATCTATTTGAATAGCCCACCTTATAGGTAAGACCTAAAGTACATCCATGGATGCTGCTCTTCACATTGGCCTGTCTGACGGTATTTTGAACACAGTCGAGGTTTCCCTGCATGTAATTCTCGTACTACACCCTGTTGCAGCGGGACTGACCCTGATCATGTTCATTACATCCTTCTTCCTCGCCTCGCATGCTGTCTTCATCTTGACTCTTTCCTCAAGGTGGTTGCGGGCCTTTTGGGGACAGTTGTCTTTGGCATAGACCTGGCGATCGTCATTATCGCGAAGAATGAGATAAAGAATACAGGGTTTCTCGAATTTGACGTACAGTTTGGGAACGGGGTGTGGATGATGCTTGTGTCCGTCATTTCGATATGGGTAGCGGTTGTATTGCTGTCTGCAAGGGCTTGCTATTGCTGTGGTGTTAGGTGAGTGGAAATGATATGGGCAAGTTGACGTCTTGATTGAACTTGATATAGAGACCGGGCCGCGAAGGATCCGAAATCCTACTAGTGTATATAGTCGTGAAGTCATAACCAGATGACATCAACGATAACTACGATATCAATATCTTCATTCGATCTTCCGCGTCTGCTCAGTTTCATTGAAGTCAATCCTGCCTTCCGCCCAATCCCTGATCAGCACACCGGCAATAGCGGTCTTCGGAGGCAATTGAAATGGTGATTCGTGGCTTGAAGTCCGATTGAGTACAGCCAGTACTTCTTGCCGAGTGAACCACCGCGCATCAATGAGTTCATTGTCGAGGTCCGTACGGATGGGCTGTGTGGAATCAGCTCGGGCATAAAAACCTACCATGAGACTGGCCGGGTACGGCTAATGGATTTATAAGGCGTACGACCAAAAGGAGATTGAAGACTTGCTTACCCAAGGCTGACCAGAATGATACCGGATGCTCCAAACCCTCACGCCTGCTTCCTCCCATACCTCACGAGAGACTGCATCTTCAAAGGATTCGCCAGGTTCTATAAATCCTGCGAGAGCTGAATACATTTTTCCAGGATACCTTCTCTAGAAAGGTGGTCGATGAGTGTGGGGGATATTTTGATGTAAAACTGGGCTTACCCCACGGCCCAGAAGTACTTTGTCTTCGGTGTCATCAACAGTGATCATGATCACCACGGCGTCAGTCCGGGGATGGGCATAGTTATGAAGGCTCTTCCTGTAAATGTGATGAGCAATACAGCGCATGGTACATCGCATGACGCTCACCCAGAAGGGCATGGCCGTTTTCCGGTATTATCTGCCCAAGGCAGCAATGTTGAACATGAGATTTTCCAACCGCCCCACATTGAATAAGTACTCGATCCGCATCCAGGACAAAATTTGTGTCGAAAGCTCCAATCTGTCATGCTCTTCGCACTCGCGAAAATTGCGGCTGTAAAATGATCCAACCCGGACAGAAGCACGCGAGGTTCGGACCAAGAGAATGTTTTCTCTTCATTGTTCTCTTTGAAGAGGTCTAACAACCCTTGATCAGTATATTGACCATCTTGAATGAAATGTGCGACCTCCATCGCAAAGTACGGTGTCCCATCTAGCTTCTTGATGGCCACTGCAGTAGACTCGGGGGACGAAAATTCGGTGGTTGGCAATGCAGAAGAAACATCAGCATTGGGATGCTTTTCGTGTACACCAAGAAACACGATGGGTCGACTCTGGGGGTAGTGACGGACAGCCTCGGTTGGGCTATGCCGAACATTGTTGATCTCATCTGAAATTATGGTACCGATTCCTTGACCCTGACCAAAGTAGGGTTGAGGTCCGAGCAGAGGTGCGAGTTCGGAGGTGGTGAGGTAGCCGGGCTGTGGTCGATTGTTGGGTGCATTTAGGCTGGATATGACGAGAGGCTGGCCAGCATTGAAGAGAATCCATTTACTTTGGGGAAGAGCAGTCGCTGCGTTTAGAAAATTGTGGGAGGTACGCAGCCAGGAGAGACGGTTCAGAGGCGAACCTCCGAACATATTGACGAAGCTAATGGTAACATTCAGGGAAATCTTGTACAGCCTGAATAAAAGTGTACATACTGTTCTGATGAGCTAGTCATGTTTTTTTGTAGGTGATGGAACTTGAGAGCGAGTTATCCCATTCCATCGCATATCACACTATCACACTGTTGTTGTATCTGTGAATCTCCAAATTATCGTCCATGAGGCTTTGCCGGCCCGCCTGAACCAACATGTGTCCTCGCGTCCTCGGGATTGTCATACTGCGACCACGACGTGATTTTTAGAACGAACATTATCCTCGGGAGATCCTGATAACCTGGATGCGTCATTTATCGACCGTGCGTCTATCAGTTGGCTCTCACCCCTAAACACCCATACTATTCCACTATGGAATTTTTCATGCGAAATATTCCAACAGACCTGGACAAGTTCCAGGTCAAGGCTATCTTAGCGCAGCATTTGCATGGTCCAGACTTCTACAACAGTCAACGAAATTTTGACGTTCACCTGTCCCAACCCAGAGAGACTGATCGCACAGGGGTTGTCATGATACCCAGTATTGACATTGGGACGAAATTCTGGAATGTTTATGGGACGAAGAGACCTCAACAGCTCATGTTCTTTGGCAGAAACCGCATCTATTTCTCCGAGAGTACCCGACCAGCACCCAATCCCGAGACTGTTCACGCAGTTGCTCTCGCCCCCTGGGAGGATCCGACCTGGGAGCGAGAACGGAGGGAGCGAGAGAGGGATCTTGATGATTCACGCGTGACCCTTGCTTCGATTCAGTTCTGTTGGATGTGTCGGGATAATGTTTTTTCAATTGAATCTGAGGCGCGCCAGATTGCGATTCTTTGTTTTGATGAAAAACGTCGTGAACTCCAGGTTACTGTTTCGGAAGAGTATAGCTCTCCGACGGAATATGTGATTGCAATGCGACAATCTTCGATTTCGACGATCTCCTGTCATTTCTCCCAGCTTGATGGTCAGGTCATCTTTCTTGGGCTTGACGTTCCTCCGAGCTTTTTTAACAGAGTTTGTGTGTGTAACCCCGATAAGCCTGAGCCTTATCAGCGATTAACGACGTTTCCTCTTGTCGATAATCCTGCGGCTATCCCTTATACATCTTTTGCCTTGCGGCTTGTTCTTCTTGCCCCCCGCGGTGTTGACAAGTTCAGCACTATAGCCGATCTCAGCGGTCTGCGTAATGTCGTCAGATCGTACCATGTGGATGTTGCGCGGCGAAACCTCTTTTCTCAGAATTCGGTTCTAAACATGTCCATGAGCATCAGACGAATCAATTCGTGGCAAGTCGCCTTCCAACTCGAGGCTTTGGTTCGCAATCTCTTCGCCGATCCAAAAGAGGTTGGTGCCCTTGCTCTAGAGGTTAGGGAGTTGATAAAATCACATGGAAAGCCCTTCACTGCCAAAGTGCTCAAGGACTTTGGTCCTCGGGCAAAGGATTTTTCCACAACTGGTCCATCATCCTCTCTCAAGTCTGAATTTATATCTTTTGTTCAAGAATTTCGGTCTCGAGGCGACCTTGAGCCAGACGCGCCGAATAATATCAACTTTTATTCGTCTCTTCATGTCACTGTCACACCAACATCTATGTGTCTTAGCGGTCCTTTTATTGAAAGATCAAACCGGGTTATCCGTCGCTACACCCCAACTAACCAGGAGAATTTTCTTCACGTCGAATTTCGTGATGAAAACAACCTCTTATACCGACATGATAAGGATGTTGACGGTGCAGAGTTTGTCAAAGCGTGGATTGGGCCCATTATGCAGAATGGACTTGTTATTGCAGGCCGAAAGTTCCGATTCCTTGCTTATTCTCAGTCTGCTCTGAAAGAACATTCGGTTTGGTAAGTTGATTTGACTCATCCCTGTTGTTATTTTTTATGCTGGCTTTTGGTCAGGTTTGTCAAGACATTCAATGATCCGAAGTATGGCATTGTCACAGCCGAAAAGATTATACAAAGCCTTGGGACCTTTCGGGGCCTCGAATACGACCTTCGCCTTGAGTATTGCCCTGCAAGGTATGGTGCCCGTATATCTCAAGCATTTTCAGCGACCGATGCTGCGGTTGTTGATGTTGACGAGATCCTTATTCGAGATGATATCACTACCCCTGATGGAAAATATACCTTCACTGATGGTTGCGGTGGTATGTCAAAGGATATCGCTCGTGAGATTTGGCGCCTTGTTGGAAAGAGCCGAGATCCTAATGATTTCCCTCATGCATATCAAATACGTTTCCAGGGTTCTAAAGGCATGATATCCATTGATCACACATTGAATGGTTCAAACGCATTGTCTCTCCGGCGCTCAATGATCAAATTCGACGATCCTTCTTCCACCGAAATTGAGATCTCCCGAGCGATTGATCAGCCAACCCCTTATTATCTCAATCGTCCCCTCATCATGATTTTGGAAGGACTGGGCATCCCATACCAAGTTTTTCAAGACCTTCAGGATGATGCTATACGCGAGACGCAAGCCGCAACACAGAGCCTGTCGGCAGCAGCGCATCTTCTTCAAATCCATGGTTTAGGACAATCGTTTAGGCTGCCATCTACTTTACAGAGCATCGCGAAGCTTGGCCTTGATTCCCTAGCACGAGATTCTTTCTTTAACCTCCTTTTTCGTATTGCAGTATATCACGTACTCCGTGATCTCAAGCACCGTGCCCGCATTCCTATCCCAAATGCATGGAATCTTGTCGGGGTTGCGGACACCCATCGCTATCTTCGTGAGAACGAGGTGTTTGTTTGTATCAACCATCGAGAGAGGGGGGTTTTTTATCTTGAAGGTCCTGTCCTCATCTCGCGGTCGCCGACAATTCATCCTGGGGACGTTCAACTGGCCCATGCAATCGGCGCTCCTTCCAAGGAATCCTGTTTTGCGAAAGAGTCTTTGCCAAATACCATCGTATTTAGTGTAAGAGGTGAGTTATGTTCTGTGCTGATCGTGCTGGTCAGCAGCTCATTCTTGGCAGGAGAACGCCCTCTCCCAACATGTCTTGGCGGTGGGGACCTCGACGGCGATGCCTATAATATCATTCCCCTTGAAGATCACCCCTATTTTACACCGAAACACACTTATGAGCCTGCGGAGTATCCCCCTCCTATCAAGGAATATGTTGAGTGGTCATGCACTATGACAGATGTGGCCAACTTTTTCATGAAATACATTGTCTCTGACGTGAGTGTGTAGATGAAAGATGACAAAATTTAGCCCTGATTCTAATTCAGGTCCTGGGCCTGGTCGCGACAAACTGGTTGGTTCTTGCCGACCAGACTGGCAATATCCAGGATCCTATGTGCATGGTCCTTGCGAAGTTACATAGCGACGCAGTGGACTATCCGAAAACAGGTCGTCAGGTTGATATTCAAGAGATCCCCAAACCTAAGTTCCTCAAACCTGATTGGTCTGCCCCAGAAACAATCGATGATCTACCTAACCAAGATGGGAAGTACTATCAGAGTCAAACAGCACTCGGGAAGTTGACTCGTCAGGTCGACTTGAAAGCACATGAACCATCTTTTCCTAGGCGCCATGTCGCCTCTTCCGCAAATACCATTGATGGCATCGCCGACGGGCTGTACCTTCTTGGTCTCACAGACACAGCTTTACAAGCTATCCAGAACGCCGTTGCGCCTCGGGTTGCGAGACGCCTCGATATTCTAGCTTGGACCAGCCCCGATATATCTGAAGTGATCACGTATCAGTTCAAATTCTTAACTGATGGACTACTGAGCATCAGTTCGCGATACAGCTTGTCACGTCGTCATTCCAAGCCCTTAATAGAGGAAGAATTAATAATTGGCTCCATAACACAACGGACAAGCCAACCTGCCTTACGAAAGAAAAGAACGACAAATATCAAAGAAGCAACTGAGATCGTGTTCCAAAGGGTCAGGGAAGCATTGGAGGGAGATGACGAGAGGACATCGAAGGAGTATTTAAGATATTCCTGGACTGCGTGGATGTTTTCAATGAGTGAGATGAGTAAGAAAACTTTTGGAGCTCAATCGTTCTGGTGGATCGCTGCGGGAGCTGTGTTTGATGCCATGAAAAAGATAGATGATGAAGTATATTCGAGACTACTCCCCCGGGATGGAAGGATTTGAGCATTCTCCATCGTGGCTACAAGTTCGTTGACTGTTGTAAATAAATTTGATGTATAGTACTGTATCTCTTGCTACAGCTCCCTTAGTGCATTTCCAAGGAGATGCTTATCGATCACTAGCCAGTGACCGGTCCGGGAAATAAATCACGAGTTGCAATGTTTAGGATATGTACCTGAAACAAAGATTCCAACCCAACACAGCCATCGAATTTTGATTACCGGAAATGCTTAGGTAATCAAAATAACCTAAGAAAATATTCAGAATTCTTTACTATGTTCTTTAAAAAGGTTGTGAGTGGTAGAAGAGAGAACTCACCATATCTGTTAATATAGATAAAATCTAACAGTTGAATATTTGAGATAAAGCCACCTGTATTTCTCCATACAGATCTCTGTAGCTCATTGCCAGCCTGACCCAAAGTTTGTTGTATAAAATAGAGCTCCAGCTTGAATATATTTATGAGCTATTTTTTTGTCAAAGGAAAGGTCTAGTCTTTCAGTGCATTGCTGTTAATTTCTCTAGAAAATGTATGTAGCAATAGTGTATGTGGCTGTGTCGTATTGAGTAACCGATTCAGGCACCGAATACCATTCCAAGCAAACTTCCCTGGCTTACCCCTTTTTCCTTTCTCCTTTGCTTTGTAGAATGATCATCCCTGACCAGAATATTCTTGCACCATACTTAGCATCTCAATACCTTTGTTCTCTTCTTCATGGTATTGGAATACTAAGCACCACGGCAAAAATAGATAATGTTTCATTTCTTGTTCTTCAGGTGATTCAGATGTCTCATTTCTAGATGAACGTGGCTGAGATAAGATTTATTGTGCGCTTGTAATGGGTTTTTTCTTGCCTTTTCATATCCTCAAAACTGTTGATTTGAGTTTGTTGCGGGGTCCAACTAGAATGTATCGGTGAGAAAGCTCTTTGATGGGTGGGAAAAGACAGTTTATTTCAAACTTTGTTTCGCACGTCTAGTCGGATCTATTCAGATCAATGCACAGTGGCTGTGTTGAATAATCTAAAACATTGTTTCGCCAGGCACCATATCCAGAACATTGTTGATGACTTATTTCCGGGTCCGGTTACTTTCTGATGAATTGGTTTTTAGATTCTAGAAGTGGTGTGGTACCGGGGCGTGAAATTTCTTCTTTAAAGGAAGATGTAGCGAAATCGCAGCTTTGTAGTTACGATAGCATTGATCTAGATTTTCCTAGCTAATTTTGAATCGTTTTACCGATTCAAAAAATAAAGTCATGATTACTAAATAACAAACTACATGAGTGATATGTAACCGAAGAAGAGCAGTTTTTACTTACTATTGGGTCATATGTCTGCAACAAACTTGTGAAAAATGATGCTGGAAGCGAACTGAGTAAGCACCTGGTGACGAATTTTATGTGGCAGTCTCACCATCATAGTCGCTGCACAAATGTCTAGACTGTGGTATGAGAAGGTTTCAAAAGTTTTGATGTTGCAATTTGAGCTTGAACTTACTGTTTGTTGTATATGAGTATCACTGAAACTTATAAGCAAGAAATCATAGACAGCACATTTATTTAATACCGTATTGGAGAGACCTGGCAAGTTGTAGGTAATGTTGGTGAAAAAAGACTCTAATAATTTTGCAAGAATAAAAGAACTTGAGTCAATAAGGGCCGGAGTCGAGCTTAGGTAATAAAGGTTCGGTGCGCTGGACGTGCAGTTATGTAATAAACAGGTTTCCCACCCGGATCCCTAAGTCCGTCCCACTTTCACTGCCAATGTGCGCTCACTGACATCCATGAAAAATAACCAACTGATGATGATAGTCACTGTGCTATTGCTGGTGACCCTAACACTTACGTCTGATGTGCACGAGTTTCTTGGCGGCGAGTATGTATTTATTTACTGTTCTCTGCTTTCTGACTGGACTTGGTTCATGTTCCAGGTATCTGGAAGATCCCTACCTGAAATATCGACCACCTTTTGTCAGATCCCTTCCAGTACAGCTCCTGCTGACTGGTGTCATTCTCACTTTGACGGTGGTCCTCTTAATTCATCTACTTTTCACCGCTCAATATCACTGGCCCTTGGCTCCTGTTAATTATGTGCTGCAAATTTCTGGAGTTACGACCCTCTTGGTTTCCCTCATTGCTACAATTCATGTAGTCTTGTCTGCTAGTCTAGAAGAGAGCTCGCACTGGCCTTACATGCTCAGTTACATAGCTATCGAGGTTCCGCCTTCTGATGAGGACTTCTCGGAGGGATGGAGTACCGCCGAGAGAACAACATGGGCTGTTATGACTGCTTCAACCTCAGGGCTTGTTCAGGTGCGCCGTTCTCTATTTACAACGCTGCGCTCGCCGTTTCTGATAGGGCTTAGATCACACACATACAGTTTCTTACTCTTCTATACCCGTCTCAACTAGAGAAACGACTCATCTTTGCGCTTTTGGGTAAGCTATGTCACTTCTCGTGACAGTTCATCGTTCTAAGCCTATCTATCTCAAAGGTCCTCTAGCTTTTGTTGCCGCAGTCATGCAACTCGTTCCTATCAATCAGGAGATTACAAGCCATATATCAGCGGATGTAAAAAATGTTTGCAATGCTACACTGTCCCTCCTCTTCACCGTCTCTCTTTTCATCTGGGGCTTACTCGTCAACAGGAGGCAGGCATGGAGAACAGACGGAGGAACGGCTGTTTTTGGGGCTGCTGCCTTGGCGCTCGCCCTAGTATCCACAGCGCTCAATTTCATCTATGTAGACCGGCAGGAGGAGGTGATCACATGGTTGCCGGGACTCATGTGGGTAGTTGTTCTGTGGCAAAGTTTCCTTGGGTGGTGGTGGTGGGTTGGAGCTGGAAGTGGAAGTGGGCTAGGAGGAGATGATGACGTGGAAGAAAAGTTGAGAAAGGAGGCCAGGAAGGAAGGTCGTCGCCGAGAGGCCGAGGAGCGGCGACAGGAAACCAAAAAGCGCGCGAGGAAGGTCTGGAAAGACGTTGCGGGTGCTTTCGGAAGAGATACTAATCTTGCTGGAGAGAGTTCTTCAACTCAATTAGGACTGCAATCTCCAAGTCAGGTGTCTCGCACCCGGACACGGCCCCTACCCAAAAACCCTTTATCCATTGAATTACCACATTCGGCCACTTCTGATTCCTCAGTCCTCTCGCCGCCCCGGTCCGTATCTACTTCTGAGCCCTCATCGGCCGGAACCAGTACTGGAACGCTTCCTAGGTTACTGCCGGATTCTATTCACAGGTTCTACGCGAGTGTGCGGCGGGCACATCTATTAGCTGCTCGGCAACAGGCGGCTGAGCGAGTGAAGCGGATACGAAAAATGGAGAGAAATGGTGTATCTGATGTGTCAAGATCTACATGGGGAGTAAGCAATCTATTATGGCGGACGAGAGTACGGCAGGACGGAAGTCCCGGGAAAGATGTTGAAATTGATGTTGAGGACAATAGAGGGGAGGGTGAGTATGAATTAGATGACCAAGGTGGCTGGCAACATCGGTCGCCAGACCCTGAAGAGAGTATTCCGGGAGAAAATGGTGTTGAGAGCGGAGGGAGACCGATGCCTAGGAAGGACGATGATGGAACAGAGGTTGAGGAAGGGGCTGTTGTGGTTACTGCAGACGACAGTCACTTGTCCGCGACTTCGGCATTGAGCGAGGTTCAGCCAGAACGGAGGTCTGTGTGGTGGTGGGGGCCTCTAGAGCGCTGGCGACTGAAAGACTCGACTAATTATTCATAGGTTTGTATTCTTTTTGCTCTTCTATCAGTCATGAACAACCTGTATTTTGTACCATGCTTTTGATTGTGGGCATATGTATGTATGTATGTAGATACCATTTCTTGCAGTGATATGTCCCATTTTGGGAAACAGTCGCAAACCAATCTCAAACTTGTATCGCTATCAAGAATGCCTCTTATTGAGGTAATTGCACAGTTGCCGGCTGTTAATCCCTATCTGAATCGACTTTAGGTAATCGCAAATGATCGTACTGGTCGTAGAGGTGGGCTTTTTTTTTATCAAGCTGAAATGCTGCACGACTCACTGTGATGTCAGTACGAGTCAAGTGCAGTCCTGACGACACAGTTGGCGATCTCAAGAAATTGATTGCTGCGCAAACTGGCAACGATGCCTCCAGGATACGTCTGAAGCGGTGGTACGTCGTGGTTGAAAGTCTGCCAAAATCTCTTCATTGACAAACGGCAGGAACGTGGAATGCAAGGACGCTATCTCTCTCTCGGATTATGAGATTCATGATGGAACGAGTTTGGACCTGATTTAATTGTTCATTGATATTTCTTTGTACTGTCTACCCGAGCTCAATCACCATCACTCTGAACTTGCTTTGTTTTCCATGCTGTCACCATGAATTCCTATCCTCCAGAATTGCTCGCGCAACTCGCGCCCGTAATGTTCGTTGCTGGTCTTGACCTCCCTCCAAGTACAGGAAACCAACCTCCTGGGGCACCAGTTCCTCAGTCACCATCTTCAAATAAGATTTCAGACCCATTTCACATTCTCATCATCAGACTCCGTGAAGCTCTCACCAGCCAGCGAAACGTCGCAATATGGCAGCCAGAGAAATCCAAAACATTTCATGCCGCTTTAGTGGACAAGGAAGTGCGATTTCCACCTCGCAAACTGATAGCACCGGATGATCCGGCATATACTTCTTCACATTCACCTTTATCACCCTTAACGCCAAGTTCACCCCTGCATCCTGACGGACTGATAGCGCCTATATGGATACGCAAACATACAACACTCATTCCCTCTGTATTTGTGGTGTTCGCAAGATTGTATGAGTATCCATTAAACCCTCCAAAGTCTCCGCTCGAACGACAGGACGCGGACAGAGAAAAAGAGAGAGAAGTTGAAGAAAAGAAACACGATACGGAACTTTCGACTGAAATCGCGAATCGAAAGAAGAGTACAAATGACAGGAATGTTAAGCTAACTGTCGTCCTACTGGCCAGTCGCAAAATGCTTGGTGAGGGTTAGGAAATTTCGTGCCTAGTGTATATTCATTAGGATTTCAGATGACCCTACCCTGGATGCCAGGCTGACATTCATCAGGCGACACAGCGGGCTGGACTCACGGGCAGCACTCTTCGTCTTGAGCCCGGTGAGTCAGGCTGAACTAGGGGAGTTCGTCAAAAGGTAGGCTTACCCAAATAAACTATGACCTCCGGTTTTAATGGTGTATCATGCAGTCTGTCTGAAGCTTTGTACGAACCAGCTGTCGAGTACTATACTGCGCACTCCAAGCGAGTAAGGCGGAAACGAAACAGACATTCTACGGCAATATCTTCATATCCCAACCCTTCTGTCGGGAATATTGTTAGGCCACTTCGTCCCGAAGGATGGACCGTGCGTTATGAGTATAAAATGGCATGTTTTGCAGAATTTCGAGGAGAGGACGAGGTAGCGCTCAAGTGGGATTTGTTCCTTTGACTGAATAGCACTTGCTGATGGGATCTAGACATTATCAAGACGCATATGATATGTTGGTCATTATGTTTGGCTCTCCCGCAATTCTCCCTCCGCGAACCAAACGATGGGCCGAGGCGAAAGTACTTGCAGACGCTATTAATATCAAGGTAAGAACCAGTCATGGTTCGTCATCTGCGTAGCTCACATTTACAACAGATCACAAAACTTTATCTCTACAATAATGAGCACTCCCTTGCATTATCACACCACGTTACGCATATTCGGAAGTTTGGAGACTTTTCCCGGGGATGGGGTATAGGTGAAGAGACATTTGAGTTCTGGAGTTGGATCGCTCGACAGTAAGCGCTCCGGTTTGCATTTTCTGAGCCAAGCACTTAAATTCACAGAAATCGTTTGTTCGCAGAGCTTTTGGAGCAAGGAACACGAACAACCCTAGTAATTCCTGTCCACAATTCTCAAGTAGTTGTGCCCAATACAAGCACCCTAACGCCTACTTCTCAACGTATAGTAGGCATCGACATCGATTCTAGGACACTGGGACTCAATCCAAGTCATTCACTGCAACATCCTGGGTTCTATTACTATGCTGCCGCCAGATGCACGGAAATGCGGCGGTCAAAGTTCCGTATTGCCTTGGAAGCAGAGGTACATGTTGACGGGTTACCATTTTCATTAATGCCTTATCCATACCCATAGGAAAGTGGACACTCGATCTCGTTATCCCCTGGATTCACTAACGAGAAGAAGGTCACTCATGATACTATTATCCTTGAGGTGACTTATGTTTAGTATATGGCACACGAATTATCCCTCAATTGCTATTTAAATCAGCTGTATATCAAGGCATATGAACTGTTCAAGAAATACAACCCCGGAGATATCTCTGGTCATGGCCAAGGGCGTCTCATTTTTTGGATCGCTTATCGTATTGCTCAGACTCACTGTGACTCCGGACAATACGAAATGGCCATTCGGTTTGTTTTGATTGCTTATAAAGTGAATACACGTGTAACACGTCTTCCAGGTTCCTTGAAAGAATAGCCAGGACATATCGCAAAGAACATTGGGATTCTATGTTGAGACCGCTCTTGACGACATGGTTCTCCTGTGCAAAGCAGCTAGGTGATGTCGAGCTTAGTATACGACTGTTGTTTGAGATGATGGGTCAAGGTTCGTGCATCTACCTGTTTTCCTTTCTCATCTTTTCACCTTTCACCTGTCAGACGTCGTAGAGCAGGAAGACTTTGAAAATTTACAGGAGGATTTAATTGCCGTGTTGCAGGTATCCAATACCTGAGTTTGTGATCTTGAAACTGACCGAACTTTAGAGTACTGTTCCAAAATCCCCCGATGAACCTTTCACTTTGGAGTTAGCAGAGGCCAAACCATTATGTGAGTGGATCGAGTTTGATGCCTGAAATATGTAATCTAATTCTGTTCAATCTACTTTCAGTCGATACAAATGTGGTTTTTTGGTCTCCGAGCGTCAAAGTAGGTGATGTGGCTGCATTCCAGGTCTCATTGACTGCGCCAAATTCAATCTCTGTGTCCTCTATTCCATTTGTTTCTGCAACCATCTATTTAGAAGATGGACCACCTATTATCGTCCGGCGCTCCGCAGACATGAAGCAAAACACGAGTGCTGTTCAGTGGTATGATGCCGGTGAAATATCGATGTCTTCTCGAGATCCAGTTGAAATTGGCGCAGTCCTCCAATGGAATCTAGGCGATGTTCTGATTATTTCCGGACGGATTATCTCAGATAAACCAACGGAACTCAAGGTACTTTAAAACCACACGAACTTGATCGAGTTGGACTGACATGCTAATCTAGCTCTCAAGACTCGTATTAACGATGGCAATGAGTGCTTGGACAATAGAACTTCCCTTGGACCCTTGTGCTAGTAGAAAAGGCGAGCCTACTATTGGAAAGTGGTTATCAGCGGTAGACCCACCTCGCTTTATGAATATCACGCGAGAGAAGTATTGGTCAACGGTGTATGTTTCCGATCCTGAACTTGCATCAGTCGTCTAATTTGAAGGTGTGCAGAGTGAAAAATCGTCCGCATATGATATCAATCTCTATCCAACATCAAGCACCAGCCTTCCTTGACGAGAGTTATCCAATTGCCATCGAAGTAACGAATACTGATGATAAGGACCTTGAGGTAATTTTTGACGTACTGTTGCAACCAACCGATGTGGATAGTGCCAGTGAGTTGTCCAATTGATTGATTCTCGCATTTCAATTCTCAACATCGTTCAGATAATACGATTGTCATCGATGACGAGCAATTTTCGAGTCTCATCAAAGGTGTTTACTGTGGTGTTATCAAGCCCAGTGTAGTAGTAGTAAAGACGCTGCATCTTCTCAGCCATGGTACTGCAGGCGACAGAGTTCTTGACATCTCTGTGCAAACCAGAATCCCTGGGTCTTCATCGTCAGATCACGATGACAGCGAAAGTGATGTAACGGAGAATTTACAGACAGTCTCTGTTCCTACAGTAGACGCGTTCCACTTGACGCAGGACGTCACTTATCAGCATAACAAGAGGGAATGGACTGTGCTTACTGACCTCAGAAGTTATGAGGAAGATAACGAGGACTACGAGAGAGGAATAGAAGCGACGGTTGTTACAGATATCAGCATCGTAGGCCCTTGGTCGATATATATTGAACACATCAGATTCGATAACGAGGTGGGTCAATCCAATTTTGATGCTGCAATCATTACATGGGGAGGGAGACAGGGTGCTTATGCAAGATGTATCGACACGTCGTTGAACTCGGAACATGGCGGCATTTTCCCCGGATGTAAGCATTTTTTTTCAGGGTATTAATGACCTGAATGGACGTGTTTAATCCAGCATTTTCACTTGGGGCCGAATTCAACATCTCAAGTCGCTTCATTTTACCTTCTGATGAAAGCACCCAAGGGAAGCTACGGTCAACGCCAGGCTACTACACGATCTTATGGCGAAGGTTGGTTGTCAGATTGAGTTGCGAAATCAAGTTTTCTAAAAACTTCAACAGATCGCGTGATGGTGGAAAACAGGGAGAGCTCTCATCGACCCGAATTGTATTACCCCCATTGAGACCGCCGCAGGAAAATATTGTCGCTTTATTGGACGTTCCAGCGGCTGCAACATTGCATGTCCCGCTAGATCTCACACTCTTGGTTCGCAACTATCATCCAACGTCGTCAGCGAGCATCGTTTGTCAACTGGACACGGACAGCATTGATACTTTCGTCGTTTCTGGACTAAGGAGTGGACGTCTGCCCATTTTGCTCCCAGGAGCTGAGGAGAAGGTAATTTGGCGGTTGATTCCAATGGAATGTGGCCATATACGATTGCCCAAAATCAAGGTCTATAATAGTCGGGTGACTGCTTCCGTCCAATCTGAAAATTCTGCAGAGGGACAAGATGAGGGGGAGATTGTGGATGTTGTTGATGTTCGTTGCAACAGAAACTCAGAAATTTTGACTGGTCCGAATCAGGAGGAGGAACTTGGGCAGATGACTGTTTTTGTTCGTCCTGGAATCTATATGTAGATTCCCTGACTACAATGATGCTTTTTTAGATCAACATTGTTGTGAGTTGATTACATACTGGCCCTTGGCCGTAAGAATAACATATCAACTGTCATTATGAGCGCCATACCTCCCAGTAATTGATTCTACCTACAAATATGCGCTCACAGGTGATGCTTACAAGAAGCTGCAAAGATGGTCCCGAGCTCGTTTCTATTTCGAGAGAGAGAGAGTTCTGTATTTATATACCGCAACAAGCAAACAGGTGCTAAGATGCGGTCCTGGCCATTAGGCCAAGGATCAACAGAGTAGAGCTACGTACAAATGTCCAGAAGTATGTGTGTATGTGTATGATAGATGGGTGAGATTTACGTTTGGGCGTGAGATTGTCACAATTGGCAGGGTGGCGTGACGAAAAGAAAAGAAAAAGG
>Ga0153947_1000148_pt1 | contig 32464 bp, 33 predicted proteins | sample TSNJ031MetaG_FD_104697 | JGI IMG/M metagenome (GOLD analysis project Ga0153947, IMG submission 104697) | Attine ant fungus gardens microbial communities from New Jersey, USA - TSNJ031 MetaG | ecosystem: Host-associated > Fungi > Mycelium > Unclassified | place: USA: New Jersey, Wharton State... | reverse complement strand
TTCCTTCTTCTATTTTTCTTACTTGCTTCCTCTTCTGTATTTCCTGCTTTCTTTTTTCATATATAGATGGGCACTATGTCATTCTTACTTTCCCTTTTTCCTAGTCAATCTCTAGGTTATGGGCAGTTAACCAAAGCATACCCAATATCACCTCTGTTTTTTCCAAATTGTATATATTCATCTATGCCCTCTCAACATGTTCTTTGAAGAACATATTACATTCTACCTGATGAGTGATTGCTCCTCCCATATTGACAGTTTTATCCATGTTTTATACTAATAGGGGATTCTTTAGTCTTTTTAGCTTAAATCTCTTCTCCTTCACAAACTTTGTGTCCATGAATAGACCTATTGCCCTGCTATCCAATAATGCTTTCACTGCTACCCCTTCATGACTTTTCAGCTTTTCTAGCTCTACTTTCATTTATACTTCTCTTAGCAGTTATAGTGTGTGCCATACATCTCTTATTCTCTCAGTATTGCCTTGACAAGAAACTTTATTTTCCAGCTTCTCTGGGTGCAATACACTGTATATATTTGAGAAGGCCAGCCAGGAGCTCACTGTCCTTCATTGTCTTTTGTTAACTTTTATGGCATTTCTACTATTCTTTCTTCTCTTCTTTTCCTCTGTCAACAGTTTTTGGCTATATGGCCCCATTTTCTATATATATAGTATGTCCTATCCCCCCTCTTCCCCTATCAATATCTATTACATTGGAGTCTCTTTCTAGCCCTTGTTCTCTTTGGTTATTCTGTGCTTTTTCTCTAAAGTTCTGACTACCTACCCTTCATACAATTTGTTCTTCCTTATTTCTATATAATCCTCCTCTAAAGCCTTCCCTAGGCTATATATTTTTCTATAGATATGCTGTATTTCTCTCTAATATCCTCTGCTCTGTTCTACTCTGCCTTTGGTTTCTATCCAACCTTACCAATCTTTTCTACTACTCCTCTATTATACAGGAAGGACTTTCTGTCTTTGCTAACTTTCTTCTGATTTCCCCACTTAACTCTCTCTTAAACTTTTCTATAAGAGATCATCTCTTGTATCCATTTCCTTTTGCTATCTTCTTGAATTCTTGGATATACTTATCACATGTTTTCTCTCTCTATTCTATTGTTCTTAACTGCTTCACCTTTCTCTTTTTCTCTACTGTTTTCCTGAACTTATTTTTTATTTTACTGAATAATTCTTCTGCTATCTTTATTTCTGATTCCCCTTTTGATAATTTGTCCAACAGATTATCCTTCCAGGCCTCTGCTACCCCTCTTTACACATAAGACAGTACCTAGGTTATCTTTGTTAACTCCAACTCCTTTGTTATCTTCATTCTTAGATACAAATAGACTATATTGACAAATGTACTTACTTTCTTTATCTTTTTACTGAATAGAGGAGGTTTTGTTACCTTCATTCTTGCTTCTCCACTTTGTTATAGTAAAGTAGCCACCTACTACTGTAGACTAGCAATCAAGGTAAAAAGTTGCTTCTCTTGAATGAGAGGAGAAGGTGTAGGAGCAGCAGGTTGCTTTGCAGGTTGTTGTCAGGATATATATAGTGGTAGTGGTGATGGTGGCAGTAATAGTGATGATAATGTTTCCTCATATGAGGAAAAGCAGTTTTCTTTGTCTGAACTTATAGCTAGCTACTGACTAGAAGGGTAAAACAATATTATCCCTAAGAAGGAAATCTCTAAGCTAGACAAGCCTTTAAGAGGTTACTATTGTTCTCCTACATAGACTAATTACAATAGACTAGTAGCACAGAGCTAATAGTGAAATGCTATATATAAGCCTACTTGGTATAGAGATCAGGTCTTAGGCAGAAACATGAGTTTTGTCTAGACTTTTTACCCATTGTCCCTAACTGACAGTGAAGTTCCCTTTATAGCTAGAGCCCACTTTCCAAAAAGCTTCCAAGTGCTGTACTTGTTAGTGAAGACAATAAAAGAGTAAGTGGAATAGAAAGTGTCAAGGCTGTGAGATATAGGGTTGACAATAGATATTGAGTTCTTGTATTAGCATACAGTTGTGAGAACTTAGAGCTCAACCAAGATAGTTGTTCAGAAAGAACTTGATAGAGTTCCTTATTGGATTCCACTAGATACTTATACAAATATTGAATGGTCTGTATGTCTATTTCCTATAATCACATGACCCTTACTAATAACTATATATTTCTTACACAATCCTTTTCATACTATTTATATCTTTCCTGTATTGTATTCTTGGATGTTTTCCATTAAGTTGATAAACATACGAGAAATAGTTTTCTTTTTAATAGTCATCTCATAACATTTCTATTTTATTGGAGACAAGAGGTACACCTTGGTTGATTTAGGCTTGGAGTCCAGCAAGAGTTCTATAGTGTGGTCCTAGTATCAATGTTCTAGAAGGATATTGAAGTTGTCCTTGGTGAATATAGACTTGAAGCCTTGGGTATATAGAGGTAGTAGAACTATAGTAGTTTATGTCTCTGTACTCCAGTAAGCTTCTTTGACTAAGTGTTAGAAGATAGTTGTAGAAACTCATATGGGTTCCTTTGAGAGCTAGAGGAATAGTCTAGTTATAAACAGCTGGTCTCCAAGCTTCCAGTCTTATCTATTAGTTCTATATGGGATTTTAAAATTCTCTTTGTCACTATCCAAGAGTGGGGTAGGTCTGGTCTAGCAGTATAGCAGGGCTCAGATCTCTTGCCTTTTCTTTATGGCCTACTTTTTCTATAGTATATGGTATCCTTTATAGTAGAATGGATATTATGTCATAAGGACTTCGCTCTTTTTCTAGTTGATCTCTAGATTATGGTCTTTTAGCTAAGTGTAACTGAGAATTAGATTTTGCTTCTCCAGACTAGAGATAGCCAACAGAGTTCACTCTGAGTAAGTCTGGTAGTAGAGGACTATGTTTACTACCTCTGATATCTGTCCTACCTCATTGGGAGAGCTGTTGATATTGAAAACCAGTATAGATTGGAAGATAGTCTAAATGTTAATACCTCTGGAGTAGGTAAAGTCCCAGTCTATGAAGCTGCTAGTGGCTCCATAGTCCAAGAGTATCTTAACAGAATGAACTTTACTAGTGTTAGTTATGCTAATCTTTATAGGAAGAACTAAGAATATTCTGCATATGTCAAGAGCATTGGTAAAAAGTTACTTAGATAGCTGTTTTTTCTATTTTGGTCTTTTGGGAGGTGTATTAATAACAGGAGTAGAGGAAGGAGTGGATGTATCTTTTGATTCATTATTACTTGTATTAACATCTTCTATATCAAGTATAGTAAATCTATTTACAGAGGGCTTTTGGGGTGCATTTTTTGCTGGTTGCTCTATACAAAATTCTCTTCTAAGAGAGGCTCTGTTTCCTTCATAGTAACTGCATTCTTTAAGATCATCAGATCTTTGATCAACTCCTTCCTCTACTCTGCTATTAACTGTTTTATATCAAGACAGTATGGACAGTCCTTGATATGGTGACTGGCTTTTCCATAGTAGTAGCAGTTATGTGAAGGGATGGATCTCAACTTTTGTACTGCATTAACATTCATGGATATGCTTAGAGACAGAGGCAGAAGTGAAGGAGGAGAAAGAGGTCTTGGAGGTATGGATGTAAAGAGGACTGGAGAGCATACCATAGACAAGAGGGCTAGATGGAAAGCAGAGATTCTAGACAAGAGGGAGGACACCAAACATTGCAAGAACTGGAAGATCTTGTTGACTAGCTGGACCTGGTACCATGTTTCAGAGTCAGTGTTGGTAGGTCTTCTGTAAGGTATGGTAGCAATCTGATTCTGAATGTTTATTCAGAGTCTTTATTGAAACCTTACTACCAGGGTCTGCAGGTCTGTATAGCTAGTGTCAGAGACCAGGGCTTAGAAGCTGTTTAGATAGTTGTCTACTATCTGATTTCCTTGGTGGTAGGATGTTCCCTCTAAGATATTTATGGCGTCAACCTCCATATTAACTAGAAAGAATTGAGTTCAGAAGTACTAGTCAAAGTTAGCCCAGATTTGTAAAGGAAACACACTAGTGTCTAATTCCTGTTGAAAGAGGTTTTTGGACTATTTTGTGGCCCAATCTCCTTTGAAAAATGTTAAGGCTTACAGGACCTTTTCTTTCTTACAATCAAACTGCTCTAGGACCAAGTATATATACAAAGTGCAGGAATTGAGAAATACTTGACTTGTATTCTGCTCTCCATAAAAGTTAGAAGGGAATAAAAGTTTGGAGTGAGTCCGAGATCTTGGAGCTACTAGAGGGGGATTGGTGGTGTAGGCACTGGAAAGAGGGCCATTGCTGGGGCCAGAGAGTGAGGGCTGGAGACTAGCTATATAAGTTGCTGCAGCTGTATAGTCAGAGTAGAAAGGATGTTATTTATGTTGGTTTCCAAGCAGTTTTGCCTTTCAGTGACTTTTTGTAAATGGTGTTGTAGATAGGCCAGGATGTTAGCAATGGTCTGGGGTATATTTACATGTAACATTTGTATAAAATAGAGTGGTTTTCTAGAGGGTTGGCTGAGGGTAGTAGAGGGCAACCTAAGAGAGGCTGTTTATTGTGCTTCTTCCAAGGCTCTATTATAGAGATCCTAAACCACTGTAAGGGTGACTGGAGCAGAGTAGACTCCAGAAGAATTCTTAGTAATATTATACTCCTAAGTTATGTTACAACTCACCTCTAGGAGAATTCTTAGAGTTTAGGATAAAGCTTTTGGGGGTGTACTCTACACTATATATACTACTATAGTCTGTTCATCCCTGATCCTACAGTCCTACCAGTCAGGGTCAGGAGTTGCCAAGTCAAGCTAGAGACAATTAAATATTACATAGTAATATTTAATTAGGTGCAGAGTTGCTCCAGGGGTTGGTCTAGTGTTCCAGGGATGGTATTGGTAGGGTTTCCTTACACTTATAGCATATGTCAGGGGTTAGTTACTTTTTTTTGTAGCCATGGACTGTTATTGTGCTCCACAATATAAATTGTTGATTTAAAAAACAAAAACCACTCATACTAACACTAGGATTGTGACATAGCTGAGACAAACTAGACCATGGCAAATGCACACTAGTCATCTATCCATTCAGTACTGTATATATAGTAATTACAGCACAATAACTACATTGTCCATTGTATTAATATAATAAAAAAACAAGAAACAATTATCTGAGTTGTTGCTTGAAATACAATAGTCCATTATTCAACACATTGGAAGGTGATTTGATACAGAGTAGTGCTCACTCATCAAATCTGATAATTTCTTTAGTAGTCAATACAATAAATAAATCTTCTGCCTCAATTACATGATTTGCTGCCTTCCAAAAGAACTGACTGGTTTCATTGTCATGCGGAGTTCGAAGTTTGCTGATGCCTAAGGTGCGACTGGTCAAACCCCGAAAGTGGCCAAAACCACGTTATGTAACTGACACGGACCAGAGCAAATCGGGATACTCCGATGGTACTGCATATTAATAAGCCACTATGGCTGTGTCGACGATCCCCTCGTCGAGACGAGTGTTGGTTTGTGCTAGTCTTCAATCCTTTCGAAATGGCGAAATCAAAAAAGTGAGCATACAGTATATAATACTATTTGGATGTTTATGTTGCACAGTCACACCAACCACAATCAAATCAAAAAGGCTCATCGCAATGGCATTAAAAAGCCAAAGTCGAACCGGACAAGGTCATTGAAGGGTGTACGTAAACTATCTTGAAAGCTCTGAGGATAGTACTGATTTCTCGTTCCAGGTTGATCCCAAGGTTCGATCTCATATGTCTGATATATCATTTGAGATGACTCTTATCGGTAGTTTCGCCGAAACGCTCGTTTCGCTCTCGTGGGGTCGGTAAGTAAGTCAAATTTACCTGAGTTTGCTGAAATCATTGTATTATTCTTCCAGCGTAAGGCTCTCCTTCAACAGAAAGCCGCGTCATAGGTCGTAGAGGCAAAGAAAGTAATCGAGACTTTATGCACACCACCCATTGATTTCAAATTATACAACATTAGACAAGCTTGATCGATTAACTCTCGGATCCTGTCCGCCGACTTTTGACGTTTTGATCGAGGACAGCGCGTAGTCGTAAAGCCTACATGCAATCAGAGTATTATTTTGAAATCTAATCTTGCAGACTTACTGCAGCATCTTCTGGACGCAGTGCACCTTTGGCCATATTGTGTTTTCCGGTCCGTAATCTCTGACCCCTTGTTATAATCGTTGTCTTTCCTGGCATCTCGGTAGCTGTGAGTATCGCTTGACATTCTTCGTCGGTGGCGATACGTCCGTCGAGCAAAGAAAAGAATTTATGTCGCAGAATTGCCTTGATTTTTTCGAAAGCGTGACTGCTGTACCAGCCATCTCTTTCCTGTCAATGTATCAGATTCTGTACTTGATGCATCTGTGCTACGGCGTACATGACAAACATCTCGCAGATCTTCAGGGTTTTCGATCATGGTTTTGAGCATGGGATCATGGATATCACACAATTGGAATGCAGCTGTTTCTTGATTGATTGTTCGTCCATTGAAGATGTGTGATTTTCTGGCTAAAGATGAGTAAGATCGAACAGATGACTTGGATACATACCTTCTATCAGCATCCTGATCGCTGTGCTCTAATATACTCTGAGCTTGGTTACTGGTCAGGGACTGACCTTGACGACGCGTCACCACAGAGGGTTTGGAAATGGGGTGATTTGCATTGCGAAAATACAGACGTTGATAACTGTTTTTCGTCAGACATGAAATCCATCATGGAGGTGACTCACAATCTCGCCTCGGGGTCTATACGAGGATCGTATTGAAACCTCACCAAGGTGTCGCGCCAAGGTCCATCTTGAAAGACATAGCACACTAATGGTAACAAGGGCTTCGCGCTGGTGCGATAGAGTTGAACGGCAGGTCATAAAACCATCAAGACGACTTACTTGAGGATATCTCTCGCTTCTGGCAGAGAAAACTGGTTTAGGAGAGAAGATCGGGTCCAGATTGGACGTTCGCTGAAGCGCTGTCACGAAATTGAATGTCGTTTTTACCTGACGCGGATGTATATGCTAACCAGTATAAGCTTCGCCAACAAACTTTGATTAACAGCATTCCGTTCATCTTCTACAGTGGGTGGAGGGCTCTGCGGAATCTAGAGAACTTGTGAAATGAGGTTTCCAATGGTGATAAATTTCTCTCACTTCCGCATCTGCAAACATTATAGCCGCAGGGCCGTAGCCTTTCCACCTCATTCTATTGATCATTCGCTTCTTTTCCTGCCCCGTTTCCTCGTCCACGACGCTTGTCACGACGGACGCGGGATTTGCACGGAAACTGATAGCTTGATTGTTGAATGTGCACCGTGAGGTGAGACCGCCTACCTGTATGCCTGAGGAATGCCCTGACGACTGAAGAGGGGAGGAGGGAATAGCCTTAAATTGCTCTGGGGTGCAGGCAGATCCATGTTGGGAGGTGCCAATGATTGGCTCGTTGGCTCTTGCGGAATCATGTATTGACGGATAGCATCAACTAGTTGTCCTCATGTTGTTTTGAGAGTTCTGAAACAATTGATCACGTACACACCGTCCATTTCTTGCATTGACGTTCGTAGTTTGGAAATGGGATCAGTGCTTTCAGGTTCGAATTGAAAGTCAACCATGCCTATAAATAATTAGATACCATCCTGTATATTGAGGAAAACTCCAATACTCCTGAAGCGTACAGTCTTGGAAATCACGCCAACGATTTCAGCCTGATATTCACCGAGAATGCAATGCTGGGTTTTCCCCAATTGAGATTTCTTACGCCTCTTAATTACTTTTAGAATTAAATTATTGGTTGCAATTGCATCTCCAGGAATAGGATGTGCAAAGATACTGTTGGGGCGAAGGGAAAGCTCGAGAAGGACTTGCCCCCCGAGAGTATTCCGGCGAAATACACTGTCAATCTGAGATTGGCCGCCTAGGTTGAGAATAGCAGTAGAGATGGAGGCTGGCTGAACATATCCAGGGTACTCGATAGAGTAATAATGAGTCTGGGAAAGGGGTACCTCTGAAGCTCTGTCTGCCATGGAGGGAGGAAGGGAAAGAGTGCTCTACGAATCAGTCACGTGTGCCCATCTTTTTTACAAGTTTTATGACCTCCTGCTGCATCGTGTGCAGAGAAGATCAATGTGTTGTACAAGCAGAATCATAGTCAAAGTTACATGCCTCGCATTCCAAATCTACACCAGCTTGGTGCAATTCCTTCTTGATAGAAGTGGTAGCCGCCCAGAAGTCTGACCGCATCGTCAGATACATCAACTGTTTGACAGTTGAAGGGGTTTCCGAAGTCGGGTCAATACCTGTTGTGTGTATTAGACCATAGGACTCAGGCTGATTCGCAACAACCTTGTTCTTGCAGCACTTTTGCCAACTCTGCCATGGCAGCGACGACCTCAGGTTTATTGGTGAGTTGTTTAAGGGAAGGCGAGTCCTCGAAAAACTTTTCAAGTGCCTCATTGTTTTTCCAACTTGAGAAATGAGATGGTGTCAGGTGTAAGGGCCTTCTCGAGCATAGAAGGAGTGGCCGAGCAACATTTCTGAAGGCAACGAACATGAGAGAAAGGAAAATCTGACGTAATGTAAATCACCACAATAAAGCTGATAAATTCATTTTTTAAAGTTGCTGCTCTCGCGTTGCCTTGTTAGGATGTACTCTGACTATTTCTCTGTCGACGGAATCCTTGCAGAAAACCAGGTACTGTTCTCCAGCTTCCGTTGGACCCTACAGTCGATCCGCTCGTAGAAAATTCAATGTGCGTTTAACCACAAGATCCCCGACATGGGTCACCTGGCCGGTGGTTCGGAACGTGATGTATGTCTTTGCTTCGTTTGCTTGCTCGTTTCTTATTAGGAAAGCAAGATATCCGAATCACAAAAGATACAGCTTCCTATCTGGCTAGCATATCCCATGCTATATTCGTTCGTATCTACCTTGGCTCTGGGCAATAACTGACGCCCATCCAGTCAATGGGCAGATTTCAATATGCCCGGTCCCTTCGGTCAGAGAGTCCGTAATGCTCTACGGGCTGAAGCCTGCAGCATATCTTTGTCCAATCAGGTGGGTGCAGGCGGCACATGGTATGGCTTTGGAAAGATGATCGTGGACTTGTAACTCCTCCAGCTATCTACTCGCCTCCGCATCTACTCACTTGATGCGTAGGTTAGATGATGAACAAGCTGCAGATCTCTCCCAAGTGTTGTCTTCCGTGAGTATGAACCCCATTCACATAGAATTACCTGACTGCTGGCCCCAGGCTTTCCGCTCACGCCTCCCTGAAATCATCGATCAAGCACATCATTTTGCAGCGCTGAGCTCCACATCAGGGGCTGGACATCAAACCAATGACGCCGCTCGACTCTTCCGTGAGGGATTGGACGTTACGGAAAGGGAAAGTAAGAATGTCTAGTATTGTGTGATATTCTCCGGATTTTGACACCTATCTCAGTTTTTGCGCTTGCACAGGACAGTGCGAAGACGATGAAGAAATGGTATGAGGAAGGCGATTTGCACAGTCATTGATCCTTCTTTTCATCTTCCTCCTGACTTTTCTTCAGTTCATGAATGAACCTAGAATACATGGTCATGGATTCCTGTACAAATAACAATATCTCAGCTGGTGCTTACCACTTGACACTTGCCCATAAGCCAAGCTCGATAAACATCAAGGCGAAAATATGTAGATTGCCTGATGTTACGAATGCCAACATGACGAAGACCAAAAGCAATGCCACGAATGCCCCATCCAAGATTCTCAGAAAGACTGGGTTCAGGGATGAGCCAGGCTGAAGTATGGTCCCGATGAAATCAAGCTGGTCCGTTGAGGACATATAGACAGACCAAGGAATGTATTTGTCAGTGTTGATAACCATGCCCTCTTTTTTTCCACCTCCTGGTCCATTACTTCCTCCTTTCTTTAGTTTATTGGTCACGGGTGCTTTTCATCCATCAGCTCTGCTGCATCTTGCTATTGGACATATAAACGAGTCACCTCAGAATGAAGTCCTTATCCTATCCCCTTCACGACTACGGCTTGAGCAGAAAATAACCTCAGATGAATGGCTGTTTTCCTCAGCAACTTCAAACGAAGCGAGGGTTGTTCTGTCTAAGATTACTATCATGTTAGAATCCATCTCACTGCTCGACGTCAAAGCTGAAGGCAACTTTCAGCTATCCTCCTTCCCCTGTACACTTCTCTCTTTTGATCACGACTCTCGATGGGATTCAATCCTCTCCCGAATTGTTGAGCTTGTGGGCCGAAGTTCCCATCATACCAACTGAGAATCTCTCTATGATCATCATAGATGGAATTTCTTCTTATTTTGAGGCGACAGATCAAGTATGCCTGTTTTACAGCGGCCATTCCACTCGGCTAAAAATCTGACAGGCTGAACTTTCAATGATTTCCCTGCTGAATCGTGTTATGCAATCCATCAGTCGCGTTTCTAGACGTTATAATCGCGCGACGTATGTTCTAATTCTACCAACGCGACAAACTCTAACCTGAGATCAGTCCTATATCTCTTGCATGTTTCGAGTCCACATTGTTGGATCCCCAATTGCCCGTCCATATGCATACGAAAAGTATGATCCCGGGTCTTTTCCAATGGTTTTGTCATTTCGAGGGCACAGAAGGTCTGTGTTTGATCTTACCACCCCAATCTGATCTTTGACCACCTTCAAGCACTCGTAGTCCAGGGCGAAGGTGCTGCTTCAAATAGGAAAACACAGGCACAGAAGACGCTTAAACTGATGCCATCGCAGGGAGGAACAGATGGCACGACCGTTGTCGAATATACAGAAATTGTAGAGTCTCGTCGAGACGGCTCTCTGATTCAATTTGTGTGGTAAAATGTGAGCGTGATCGTGTGACAGACAAATGCATCCTTTTGCCTCCTACGTTCTTCGAAGCTATTACAAGGCTACAGGCTGGAACGAGGACAACCTTTACGCAAACCTCACGCGCTCCTCAAATGGTAACAATACTTTTCTGCTTAAGGTCTCTCATACCTGACTCTCCGTTAAGCCATTCTCGACTTCACTGTCACCAAGGGCCTCCATCTCTCGGTATCGAAATCACCCAATCCTCTCTTCAAGACAACGTATTCGATGACTGCAATGCCCTCGCTCAGTGGATCCGTCGGGTACATCTTCACCTCGTGTGACTTGAATGTCAAGTCTTCACGTACCGTTCCTCTCAAGGATATGATCGAACGCTTTCAAATATACGACCAACCTCGGAAACCGGAGGCCGAAGAAGAAGAATGGCTAGCTGGCGAGCGCGTGAATCGACGAAGTATCTGTTCTATGTCCCTCCGCACTCCAAGGCGATAACAACTGCTGTACTGCCAGATTATCTTATGTACGGTCGATTCTATCTGCCCACCGGCAGACTGGACGCATTATATTCTACACGTCTCTCACCGACGGTCCAAGCAATGCTTGCAGCTATTTCGGACCCACCCTCCAGTACTCGAGCAGATGTACACAGCCGCACTACTAATGTCAGCAATGTAATGTTAAGCTTACAGCATGATATCGGAAAATGGTGTACCGAGTATAGTTATTCGGCTGAGGATGGAATGTGGGGGATACGTCTACTGCATAATTTCGGCAGGCTAGGTACCCCGGCTGAACCATGCCAAGCATCCTCTCGGGTTAAAGTCAAACGCGTTGATGAAGAAGATTCGGTCGAAGGCGGACTAAAGGGTCGAGTTTCCATTGGAGCAGAGCTCTATTTCAGTGCAAAGGAAAAGAGTGCTGGAGGTCTGTATTACAAGCGTACATCTTGCCTGCCTTTCTTCTGACCTCTGGCTTCCAGTCTCGACTGGCATACGATTCACAACTCTTCCGGATGCTACGCCTCCATCTGCTGAGCTTCCATCTTCTGACTCGCCACAAGCTTCTTTAACTTACCAACCCCCGACGACTGTGACCTGTCTCTTTAATCCGATGCTAGGACACATCTCTACTGCATATACTGCCAAAATATCACGAGACCTTGCTCTTTCTACGAGATTCGACTTCAACGTGTATAGTTTCGAGAGCGAGTGGACCATGGGTGCTGAATACTGGGTGCGGCACAAACTACATTCGGATGAAGGAATCGTTATGGCAGAGCTACTCCCAAATTCACCTTCAAAACCAATATACCATCCAGATGCTCAACAGGATGTTCAAGGTGTCCTCAAGGCCCGAGTCTCAACCAACAATGTTAGTCCCTCAGGTTTGATCATCTGCGGAGGCTGAAACTAGCTATTCTCAGGATATTTCTTTGCTCTGGGAAGGCCGGATACGAAATATGCTGTTAGGCCTTGGTCTTGTTTCTGAGCTTTCAAGTCGAGCAAAGCCTATCAAAGCTATCGGTATTGAATTGTCGTATTTCAGTTCGGGGAATTCAGAATAGACTAATGAGAAAGTTACCCAAGTCATAAGACAATTGTAATCCATCAAATTCGTCCAAATTCAAATTGAAGAACCAAAAAAATAATACAAAGATGGTAGCACAAGTATCCATGAGTTGTGTAAATGGGTATCAGGGTCAGTGAATGAACGCCAGTTGATAGGTGATTCAGTCGTTAGTAATAGTTGCCTTAGATGATGGAGCAGTTGTATTTCCAACGACTTGAGCGAGGCGAGAAATGGCAGCACCAGTCAAGATAGGTCGGGAATGTGAAGAACGGTGTGTAGAAGTGGGTGGGGATGCATGATTGCGCATGTGATGGTTAGGAGAACCTCCACGTCCATTTCGATTGGAAGGTCTTCCAACAATATGATTGCGATCACGTCCCTGCCCGTGGCGCAGCACGTTGAGTTGAGTGGGAGTAGCAATTGAGTCCATGATTTTCTGAGGGGCGAAAATTGATGCTGCCAAACTATCTTTTCCCGGGTCAGCGTGAGTTACTGGGGGTGCATGGATGGATTGTGCAAGTCCTCCCAAAACGTGGTTGACAGGTGTATCCAGATCCTGCGCATCATCAATTGGGGTCGAGGCCTTGTCCTTTTCGCAAGATTGGGAGAGCCTATCCTGCTCTGTAACTCCTTTAGAAGTCGGTGTAACCTGGGTCGAGTTTTCGGCAGGCTGCAGAGATGTAGATAGAGCAACATGAGCGCTAGTAGCGCCATCGTGAGCAGCAGAAGGGGTCAATTCTGGGAGGGGTTTAAGGCCACTAATGATGATGGGCGACATGGCTGGAGCCTTTGAATCAGTTGTGGAAATGGCAGTAATGCCCCAGTCATCAAGGTCAGGCAGGGTGTCGTCATCCTCTCCAGCCCAATCAATGTGGCTTCCTGGAGTAGAAGGACGATTCTCAGCCATGGCAACTGCTCTGACTCTCTCAACAAGGGCATCAATGTCCTTGTTCGAATCACATGAGGTGATGGGGGTACGTGGATTCCTGGGCACGAGGTGTGGAGGAGGGTCTTTGACCGGAGCTGTATGAGTACTGCTGTGGGGTCTACCGGGACGTTGCGAGCTGTCCTGTTGGATGGGTAGATTGTTCTTCAGAGTTTTGGTGCCTCTGCGGGCTTCCGACCTCTTCCGGCGATTTCGAGACGACATAGGGGATACTGAGTTTTCTACGACTGGATTAGAGTGAGAAGTACTGAGGGCAGGATTTGTTTTCAATGGACAGCCAGAGGCATTTTTTGGTCTCATTGTGTTTGAAGAGCTATGTGAAGGAGTAGAAGACATTGTTGGCTTTTGCAAGTCTGATGGGCCGTCATTGGCTTTTTGATCGCTCAGCTTGTTATTTCTGGCTCCAGCACGGACACGGCCGGAATGAGCTTTGAGCGACTCAGAAAACTGGCTAGAAGCGGGCATACAAGAGAGATAGACAAAACTAAGTTTAAGTTTAGTAAATTTAGATACAATAGGGTTAGGGTTAGGAGAGCGGAACGACATAAAAAAAAAAAGCCTGCTCAGCCAGAGTGGCCGAAGCAGGACAGGAAAATATTGAGACGGTGCATGAGCCGAAGCACATACAAACCACAAAGTCCCTCTGCGGACAAGGTCGCCGTGCTATGAAGGTTCTCCATGGCCCACAAACCCGGATCCATGAAGGAGCCTGTGCCATCAAGGTAAGTATGACTTGCTCACATGATCACCGCCCCGCTATATCCTTCTTCGAGATGCGCACGGACCAGGCACATCACGTGGACTGCTGCTCACAAAAAAAGTAAAGTGGCCTGGGACGGACTATGCGTCTCTCCAATGCACTGCGGCCACCGCTCCTCGCCATCTCCTCTCGCAGACAACCCTCCTCTTCCCTCGTCGACCACCTTCCTCCAGCAGAAGACAGTTTCCTTCAGAGTCGAATAAAGTCTCTGCGTCGTGCCCTGTGGTCCACAGGTGACCCCTCCCGCATCTACACATACTACACCAACTTTGTAAATTTCTTCAGCCCCAGCTCGCTTCCCCTTGAACTGCACCAACAAGTCCTACGGCGCTGCTCTCTCGAGCCTGCTGTCCTTCGGATTCTGGCTGCCAAGCATCTCCTGGAGGGTCGCAAGCCAGAGAGACCTCACATGCATGAGGGCAGATTTCAAACCATTATCGGCAACATTCGTGCTCTTGGACCTCTTCCGTCTCTCGACGATTATCATCATGTTCTCAAACAGTTCGCTGCCGTTGGCCACTTTATAGGCTCCCTCCAGGTTTATCAGGAAATTATTCACCTTGGTCTGACGCCCGAGCCAAAGACCATCGCCCTTTTCCTCCAAGCGCTCGCACATCGTCATTCCCTCCCCATCCTCAAAGCTTACAAGCCTCGTCTCGCCTCCCAAACTCGGAAAATCCTTGATAGTCTTTTGTCCGACATGCGCAAATACAACATTTCTTTCAACCAACCTATTCTCGAGCTGGCGCTTCGAGTATTCAAAGAGTCTGTAGATGAAGATGGATTCGACAAGCTACTCAAGTGGGCATATGGTATTGATTTGTCTAATCCGGACTGTCCACCCCTTGAGCTTCTTCAAGGCGATTCTCAATCGTCAAATCATGTTATAATACCTTTTTCAACACATGCCCTAAATACCATCATTGATACCCTCGGTCGCTTTGGTGACGTCTCAAAGCTTGTCCAAGCATTTGAAGTTCTCACTCAGCCTTTACCACAAGCCAGTCAATACCGCTTTTCGTCCTTTGACGATGACGATAATGTCCCTGTAGAAGAACCGTCGCCCCCTGAATTCGCCTATCCCTTTGCCGAGCCTAATACCACAACTTATAACATGCTCCTTAGACACATTGGAAAGGAAGATCATGGTGTTCTTGCCCGTCACTATCTTATTCAAGTCATGAGGTTGGATAGGGAAGTGAACTGGAGACTTGTACAGCAAATCAAGGCTGATGTGCCGTTAGAAAATATTCCGGCGCCTCGATTATCAGTAAACCGGAGGATGCTCCTCTCAGTTTTCGGGCATAGTAATAGATGGAAGAATCTTGCTCTGATGCGTTGGTTGTCTACCAAATTGCCCAAAGTACAACGAAACAAACAGATGGATCTGGATTTCTATACTGAGGTTCGAGACCGTCTTGGTGTATCACCTTCAGAGGAGACATCGTCAGATGCTCAAAGTGCGTCGACACCACTACCCTCCAACGAGTTCCAGACTTTGCTCCCTACGATGGTGAAAGCTCAGGCGGCTCCCTCCCAGAAAATTTCTGTCGATTCTCGAAATATGGGCAAAGCGTTCGACGTCGACGTCGACGACCTCAGCACACCTCAACCACAGCCTGCGAAAATGTTTGATATCGACCTTCATATTCGCATTTTGACTCGAGATATCGAAGAGATTGCCGCCTTTGCTAAGAACCTCGATTTTGTTTTGGGTCGAACGTACCAAAGAAGAAAGGAGCGTCTTGGCCGCCGCGTATGGGGGGATAAGGATGTATATCTATCCGATGTGCATCAGCGCACGCGCATTTCTCGCCAGAAATGGCAAGAAATCGTCGGTTTCAGACCTCGTCGTGAATTTTTCCCAAAACCAACTCCTCACTCTTCTCACAAGAAGGATGTTGCACCGCATTTATCACCCTCCAACAGTCATGAATCCAGTTGATGGAGAATCTTATCGGAGCATAATCATTATCATTGTCAGGATGTTGACCCAACCGAGTACATTCATCCCAACATGTACACTACTACCAACGTCCGAATACCGAACAGGATTATCAGTGCTGTGGCTGCAAATGATCCCGCTCTCTGGCCTGTTCTTGGATGACTTGATCCATATCATTTAGCCATGTATCAATATCAGCTGCACCAGCAGCTAGTCCATTTGTGACATCTCCCTGACATGATGTTATTGAACCCATTCCCAAATACCTTGCTAGTGCAAGCACAGGTAATCTCCGCAATGCCCTCCCCGACATTCCTTGGCTCTGAAGTCATTTGATGAGATAGTCTCCTCGGCAACAAAACAAATCTAACAAAGACAAACTTTACCCACCTGACACTGCCTAGCCAACCTGAGGACACGAAGAGCGAGATACTTTTGTCTTTCATGAGGATCTTTCGCTTTGCAAACATGATCATCTCCAGCCTTAGCAACAACCTCAAACATTTGTGCTTGTTTCAGAGTGGGAATTTGCTATGGGTTACTGTTAGTGTTTTAAAAAGAGATGACCGTAGCGACTGCTCACAACGGCAGCAACGACACCCTTGGCAATGACTTCACATAGGCATGTTCTCAAAATTTCATACATTGCTTCTCTTGTAGGTAGATCAATGAACTGCACAATGTCAGCACGATCGACAAAGGCACTGTCTATTGTTTTGTTAGTTGTTGATTAGTATAAAATTAAATGAATTCACCGATGGCATTGACCAGATTGCTCGTAGATAGGATGAGGACATTTTTGCGGCGCTTCAATTTATCGAGCTGGGTGAGCAAAGCATTTACGACCTGATCAGGAGTGCATGAGCATCGTAACTTGAGTGAGGATCGTTTCACTGACACGAAGCCCATCAGAAGGTTCTGTTCCAGCCATGGCACCTGCTCGGGCAGCGGTTAAGGACTCCACCTCGTCTAGAAGGGATCAGAACAGAATTCATGACTAGTCTAAAGGAAGATGACAGAACCAATGAGGACGACAACAAAACCATCCTCCTCTTCTATCAGTTCATTGATGCTATTGAAAAGGCGTTGAACGAGTTTTCCGGACTCTGAGAACCACTTCGAGAACAGGGAATGGGAATTGATTTCGAGCAGACGAGCATGCGAGTACCTAGAAACACGGTCGAACCCCAGGCTAGCAGCAGATTCGGGAGATCTACCGGTGCGAAAGTCTAATGGACAGTTTCTGTGCTAGAGCACGGCATAATGACGTTTTCCCGGTTCCGGGGGGACCATGAAGGAGGACAACGCGATTCCAGGAAACAAGATTGACTGAAGAAACTGAGAACCTGATCATACAGAATGTACTGTTCGAATAGTACCCACAGTCGACATTGGCATCACTCAGAATAAGGGTAGCATGGATGTAATCCAGCAATTTCAACTTGATGTCGCCAGAATATATCAGAGAGTTCCAGAGCCCCTCCCAGCCTCGGGTTGGAAGCTCGCAAATACTAGCAGCTAATGTGTCGTCGTCTTCATCTCTGCCTCCTGATCCAGTTGAGAACTCCTCGAATGATTCGCCATCGGATGGTTGATACACATGTACGTGAAGGATCATCTCTTCTAGGGAGAGGGATTGTTTTGTGCAGGACGATTCGCATATATTGATGTCCTCGACAGACGACGATAATTCAGGTATGTCGTGCCATCCTTCGAGTACAGAAGGAATTCCTAGCCTATCGTGGGACCTGACAAATGTCTGGACAAATTTGCGAACCGTATCGAAGCGGGCAGATGCTCGAGGTTTCAACCGAACTTCGACTGCAGCGCTCAAAACAGTTGATATTTCAAGGAGTAGCCATATTAAGCAAGGACAAACCATGAACAGGCCATTTTTGTATTTCGGGCATTGTAGTGTCCGAGATAGACTGGGAAGGCATATGGTAGAGAATATCCAATAAACAACGCGTCTAAATGGCGACACGTCAACACCTTCAAACATACCACTACATACTACTACTACCTCACCTATCTCCTTCGTCCACATCTTACTCCTCTGACCACATGCCTCCTGTAGACACACTCCCGACATTGGGCCCTGCTTAGGCCCTCCTGTTCTTAGCATTAGATCGCTTGTTGCGGAATAGACTCCATATTTTTTGAAAAATAGCGACACGTGATTAGGAACATACTCATCTAGTCCTGTGCACTGTCCCTTTTCATGTATCCGCGGCTAGAAGGAACAACAGTTTCAATCGAATTCTGCGACAGGGTTTGTAATTATTTTATCTGAGAAAATTACAAAACTGAAGTCTCCACTGAAGTGTCGATGGTTCGACTACTGCCTATTGTTTCATTCCCTGAATAACCCACTGACTTTTATCTCACGTAGGCTACACCGAGCTACATGGATCCAAACAGAGCTTTTCCTATCTTTCCCTCCCCCTGCCATAGCTTCAATCACACTCTTCCCTCTGAATGCCGAAGATACCGCAGGCAGGTTCCGAGTCTGGCTGACATCCGGAGACGAGCAGAAGCTCGTTTGGGATCGTAAGACTGAAGGCGGTTTTCCCGAACTCAAAGTCTTGGTAAGGGTTTGTAAATCCTCTTATTCCATTCGTTGAAGGTGGTCCATAGAAACAGAGAATTAGAGACGTTATACAGCCTGGTCGATCATTGGGACATTCCGACAAACGCTCAGAGTCGATATCGGCTGAAAATCAATGTTGACTGACATCATTACCTAGTTTATGTAAACTTACAATAATTTCTCTAGCGTGAGGTCCTCTCAGATTTACAGGTTCCTTGATCGGCCTTCCAAACAAGGTGCCGGTTGACCATCAGTTGGTCTTTGTGTACTTGGTTGATTTTATATAATCTGTGACTTCGTCCTTCCTCCAACTTTCGTTCCACGCTATGAGCTCAGAGGACACCCTTGAGAAGCTTGTGAACCAATGCAAAAGCAACGGTAAGTGCCAATGCCTCGCTCTTTGGCTTTCATGAGACCAACTAGGAAGTATAAGAGATCGATGTTAAGGTCGATGCGTTGACGAAGCTGCAAGCTCAATTCGAGTCTGGTGTTGAGGTACGCTGGTGAGATCGAAGTAACAACAGTCTCATGATTGCTGGTTTTATTCACTAGATCCAGAACGCGGATACCTTTCTGAGTATATTCAAGAATTGCCTTCGAAGTTCAAACCAACATCTCACCACTGCCACTATCTCTGCCCTACCTCCGCTCCTTCCACTCATCATAACTCCTGCTCAAAATGGTGCGCGATTTCATTATTCTGAAACCCAAGTTTAAGTACCAAATTGTTTCCAGGAGTGGTCGATGTCTCGACCCTTCGTATTGTTTTAATCACTCTCCTTCCTCTGATCTTGGAACGCCTGGGCGACAAGGATCGCGTGCAAGTCAAAGCATGCGAGTCAGTCACACTACTCGGAGGATACACATTTAAAACGGGATCCTCCGCTATTGCTGCGGCGCGATCGAGAGAAGGAAAGGGGCCAGAGTCCCCTAGTATGACTTTTGAGCGTTTATTCAAGGATTTAGGTCTCGTCAACAAAGTTTGGAAAATAAGGGAACAGGTACGAAACTCTTCAGCCCACTCAGGTATTCTCCTGACTTCCCATAGTCGATTCTAATTCTGGTTTCGATTCGACGATACCACCCACATTTTCCACTTCGCCCATACCTCTCGCTTCTTGTTGGTTGCCTGGAAGACACTGATCCTCACGTTCGTGATTGTTCACGCACGTCAGTGATTGAGCTTTTCACAGGTCCCGGGGTATCAGACGCTGCACGGGCTGATCTAAAGAAGGAAATGACCAAAAAGGGGGTCCGCAGGTCTATCATGGATGGTGTGCTTTCCAAACTACTCGGGGCATCCATTGTAAATGGCAACCCTCAAAGTCACGAAGGCTCCGAGGATGGTGATGCTGCCATGACGAAACGGGAATATATTCCTCCTAGCTTGATGCTTCAAGGCAAGCTCCCACATAGTCAAGGCAACTCCCAGGCTGGTTTTGCGCCGTCTCGAAGTACCAATTATGATATGCATAAGAGAGAGCCATCCAAATCTTCTTCCAGGCCATCATCTAGGACTACAAATCATACGGACATAGCGAATTCGTCACCGCCTGCCCCAAATGCCTTTTCTGCTTCCACCGCGAATGAATTTCCTGAAGTTCAGACGGTTTATGTGAGTAGTCATGCGCAGACACTGTCGATTATACAATTCACGAATTCTAGATCGCTTCTAGTCGTGATCTCGAGAATGAGTTTCTTGCCATGGCAAAACCTTTTGAAGTAAGTCAGGAGAAGATATAAGCTCTCGAGACCCTGACAACTTCTTTTGACTAGGGAAAGGAAACAGAACATAATTGGGCCGCTCGCGACCAAGGCGTTCAACGGGTTCGCGGAATGTTGAAAGGTGATGTACATCTGCGGTATCCAGACGTATTTCTGGCATCGCTCAAAGATGGATTCATGCAATGGACTTTGAAAACGGTGAGGCCTGATGCATGTGATATTTGACTTCATTTAAACTTGGTTCTAGCTTGCTAGTCTACGGACAACTGTGGCGGTGAATACTTGTCTACTCTATTCTGAACTAGCAATCGGTCTTGGGGCGGGTTTGGAGCCATTTTGTGACTTGCTTTTGAACAATTTACTCAAGATGGCAAACTTGACAAAGAAAATCACAGCGCAGCAGTCCCAAACAACTGTGACAAGCATTTTAACGCACTCGTCCTCACAGCCCAAGATTATAATCACTCTTCTGTGGACAACTCTACAAGAGAAAGCCGTTCAGGCTCGTGCCTTTGCAGTTGGTCATATCAAAACCTACCTGGAAGTCCATGGACGGCGTGCCAAAAGCTCCATTGAGACCTCAGGCGCTTTGGAGGTCCTTGATAAATGCATGCGTAGAGCTATCGCAGATACAAGTCCTGCCGTCCGCGAGGTAGCCAGAAAGGTTTTCTGGAAGTTTCATAAGATTTGGCCTGCAAATGGTGCCACCATCTTGGAATCTCTGGACTCAGTGAACCGAAGGCAGCTGGAAAAGGTCTGCCCAAATCTAGATCAACAGGAGAACATTCCATCTATGACCCCGAAAACTATCAAGAAAGGAAGCGTTGCAGCTGCCATTGCAGCCAGTCGTGCGAAAGCCAAAGCCATTGCTACTGCTCCTCCGACGTTGTACCATAAGGCGACCTCTGCCTCTCACAATTTACCGGGTCGACGTCGTTCGGGGTCACCAAGCTCCTCCACCTCGCGAACAGACAGTGCTCGTCCAATCTCTCCTCTTCGCCTTTCTTCCTCCCCTCCCAGCGTTCGCCCGCCTGCTCCAACTGGAGGATGTGGGACCACCCCCACTCTTTCTGCCCACAGGCGATCTTCCTCAGGTAGTTCCGGCAGAGGAAGTTGTCCCCTCTCGCTGCCAGATCTGGCAACGGGACGACAATCCAATGGATCTAACAGTATATCATCCCGAGGAACACAGCGACGAGCAGTGCAAACAGCTTTGCCTGTTTCTCCGCCTACATCCCCGCTGCATACTTCCCCGACACCTCGGGCAACGAGCAGACTGACTCGTCATGCTCCTCCTCGTCCTTCGAGCCTATATCCTCAAATGAGCAATGATGACGAATCTTTACTCCTCGCCCAATCTGTACCTATACCACTTGACGACGAATCCGACTACGATCTATCCACCAATCTACTGCCGCTATCCAACCCCTCCCGGACTTTTTGTTCACCTGTCAGGAAGCCTTTGACGCCGCCTGAATCACAGTCGCCCCGGTCAAATAATTCAAAGACTATTGTCACTTCCGCACCTTCTGTCTCCAATGCTCATTCTTCGGGTTCCATTGTAAACGCGGATCAGCCAGTTGTTGAGGATGCCATGAAAGCGCGGGCAGAGCAAGCGGAGAGTGCGGCGGAAAGGCTGCTTGAGTTAGTTGACCCGGACGTTGAAAACACTCCTCATCCATCCCTCCCTCCATCTCTATTACTGGACCGGCAGTTCATCAAGCCGTCACGACTCCCCGCGACGCCAGCAAGCAATACAGCCCAGATCTTGAAGCAAGCTGCTATGTTCCAGGATAGTCCCGCTAATTCTGTACGAACGTCCTTGATGGACGTATTACAGGATGCTAAGCAAGAGAGTTGGTGGCCGAAGCGCAAGGCAGGTGAGTAAGGTCGTACGCTCTCTGCGTGTATCTTCTGATCTTAGGAAATGAAGGTATCGTGATGAGGCATGGAGCAATCCTCCCTGACGATCCGTCTTCCTTGATTGAGGGTTGCATCACCGAACTCTTGGCTGGTTCTGCAAACATTACGACTTTTTACAAGATCGCTGGATTGTCCTTGCAGAACCCTGTCACGATCATATCGCCTCCTATGAGCCCCTTGAATGATCCATCCAGTCCAATATCCTTTGGCTCATCCCGATCGCTGCCATCTCTGCATTGTGATGTCTGGGAGAAGAACAAGAATCTAGACAGGCTTTTGAAGGCAATGGTAGAGGCTTTGACCCCAGAAAAGGTTTTTCCTTCCCAGTTTAATTCGTATGCTGTTGAAATTTATGAAGGGCAGGATAGTGACATGCTTGAGACTGGACTCATTGCAGTCTATGCCATTATTGAAAATCAATTGGAACATCTTGAAGGCAAAGAAGCCGATATATTTTCCATGCTTTTTCGCATTCGATATTCAAACAAAATGAATGTAGGTAGAGCTCAATCTTCTCGCAACGCAGGGACACTTGCTCAAGCTGTTTGAAGATTCTTGAGGCAAGCAATGCCATTCGAAACCTATTAACAACAAGACTGGAGCCAGTTTACGGACTGACAACCATGCATGCAAGTCTCAAAGAATTTTATGTAACTGAGCCTCCCTCAGAAGCAGATCGTGAAGTCAAAGCTGCTACCTACGCATTTGGTTTAGTTGCCCTTGCCAAATTCATCCTGAGGCTTCCGGCGGAGGTTGCAGAAGAGGAGCTACCTAGGATGAAGACAACCCTTATCTCAGTAAGGGCTTTTGTTGTGGACCTCCTTGGGATAAAACTAATCAGGTATCATAGGCATTGAATAACATATCTTCGTTGACCATCCGTGAATCTGCCGCAGTTTCCATCATCGCCGCTCAACTTGTCCTTCGCGATGAAACACATCTATTTGCGCTTCTCGACGGATTAGCAGATGACAAGAAAAATCTGCTGACCTACTTGTTTGACAAATACGGCACACGTGGTATGACTGCATCCAGCGGAAAGTCAGGTTTCGATAGACTTGAGAAGGAGATCCGAAGGCTTGACATCCGTACCAGCACGCCTAACAGAAGCTGATCGAACTATCATCACGGTTTGATATGAGTTGATTACATTCAAAATTCTACACGTTGTTGATACCATTCTTGGTTTGAGTACAGTTTTCACTGCGATACCCGAACATCATTTGTATGTTTAATGATATAATATTATCGTGATCAAGTATTGTTGTGAGCAGTGAGCAGTTGAGTTGTGTAGGATGCGGTTCCAACCTTATTTAAAAGATACGGATGCGACGGGTGAGATAGTACCCCACACCAAATAAGACGCCCCCAACGTGTCCTACAGAGTCCGTCGTACCGCTCTAACACGGAAATGTAGATATCATCGCTAACGACATGGATATAGCTACTCACAGAATCCTTGAGGGTGTGATATGAATCCCAGGCGAAGATACCTGATACAAATAACCAGGCCGGGATGGGGATGATACCGTACAAAAGGAATGTCATTCTTGGGGCAGCACATCCAAGGACAGCGAGGGTAGAATATATGGCACCTGGATGAAATTATAATTGGATTGAATGGATAGCTCAAAGCGTACCGCTTGCGCCATGAGAAGGTCGGTCACGGTGTTTGATGAAATGGGCATATGCCATCGATGAGAGGCAGGCGAATATGCCACCTTTGGAAGGAGGTGAGATGGGCCTTCGGGAACGTGCAACGACATACCTCCCAGATACAAAAAGAGAAATTGACGGTTTCCCAAGCCCTCTAGAAGGTATCGTCCCAAGAAGTAGAAAGTGAACATGTTTAAGAAGATATGACCAATATCCTGGTGCGAAAAAGTGGATGTGACAATAGTCCAACTGGTGGTAGGGATAAGTACAGACATTGGAGGTGATGGGGGAAAACAGACAATCTTCCATTTCTCAGGTTGGCGATGCTGTTGGTGAAGTTCTGGGACATCCATATAAGTGCAGAAGAATCCTTCTCTACTCTCTGCGAAGGAGGTTGAGCAGCAGAGAGGAGGTAGAAGGGAATAGACATACGGCACGGCCTCGAGCAGCCTGCCAGAGGCAGAAGACGGCACCATTGAGACCGAGAATTCCCCAGTAAACATAACTTGTTGGGATTTTATCGAGAAAGTCGGAACGGTGGTAGCGGAGTTTGGAAGTGGTGAAGAATGATCTCGAGTAAGGAGTGGAAAAGAAAGGCTTGTGTTGTGTGTGTCTCCTCGGCAACTGGCAGATCCTGGAGCGGAGAAGAGGGCGGAAAAAAGAGGACATGAGAGAGATATTTGTTGTTGTTGACGTTTTTCTAAACATGTCCCACCACCTCTTCATTCTTTCGCCGTCGGATACACCTATCTACTCGCTTGCACATTATTCGACCAAGCCAGCAGCGACAGCGACATCGCCGTTGGCCGCTAGCCTGCCGATATGGTCGACATCAGCGTTTGCAGGGACATTGACGGCACTGTCGGGGGCATCGAGCGCAATGCAGCACTCTGGAAGTGGCACAAGGATGGGTGGTGGACAGGACAGACACGTGATTCAGATGATTGCGAATGCGAGTCTGGACGTGATTGAAGATGTTGTCCGCAAAGAAAACCCAATGTGTGTGTGTGTTTCCGCTGCCCGGGGTTGATTGTCAACATGAAACAGGTATCTCCGAGCAGTTGACAAGTTCAACGAGTGGACGGTGTCTGCGTTTGTAACACCCGGGAGTACGCATGGAGACGGAGATGCGACTATGATGCTGATGTGTGTTGATAGATGTGAAATTTGTGTTGCTACACGAGGCGAGAAACGACGAGGGGATCCGGGGGTTCTTCATGGATGTGTGGGAGCTGTATGTGAAGGTCAGTGTCTGTGGCTGGGTGGCACGGGCGGGACTGACCTGGGGCAGACGCAGCTGAATCCGTTTCATCGGGCGCAGAGAGTGATCCGGAGTGTCATTTTTGATGGGCGAGTCCGCGCCAGCGCCAAGAAACACCTGTGACGTAGTCTGTGACATGTGATGATTCCGTTCTCTCTTCTACTTTCTATCTCGCTATTCACAAAATATACGCTTTCTCTCTTCTTTTCTTCTTTTGTAGCTCATGTGTGTTGCCTTTCCTCTCATCCATCCTATCCTACTCACCATCCTCCTTCAGTAATCCTTTTTCTCCCTTGGATCAGCACTCAGCCATTACCTCTCATGTCATCCAGCCACCGTGCCTCGCTCCTTAACGGGCTCCGTACAGGCGGTGTCCGCTCTGTTTCTGCTAGTGTCCCCCATACATCCGCCCCCGCTGCAACTATATTCCCTGTCAATCGCTTTCCAGCCCAGCCGCATCCCACCAACGTTTTCCCTGAAGAGGACATCAATCAGCTTCCGGAAATGCCACACCACCTCTTCAACTACAGAAACCCTCCAAGGACCGCAGCCGTCGACGGCAACTCCCATCTTCCTCGCCAGCAAGCTCAATACCTCGATCGCATCAACCTTGGTTTTTCTCATCCCAGCACAATGTCTCCTCACGTCCAATCCCAGGCTATGTCTATGCAAATGCTCCAGCTCGAGATGATGAGGATTCAGGTAAGTTTCCTATTGTTCTCTCATCCGTCTTATCTCATCACTCTTTTCACACCGAAAAGGCGCAAGCCCTCCAGAATCAGCAATATCAGGCCGAATTGATAGCCGAGGCACAGCGTCAGCAGCAACAGAAACAGCAACAGCAGTATCGCAATCAGGTCAGGTATCCGCAACACATTCATCAACCCCCTGCTACCACAGATTCAATCAATCTCACTTTTGATCAAAGACCTACTCAGTCTCGCAGGCCTAATCAGGCTGAGCAATTGCGGGCCCAACTCGGCTTAGGTCCTGCACCTGCTATTGCCGATCAAGTTCCCATGACTGCCGCTTTGGGTGGACGTTTTGGAAGCCGTTCTGCCAGCCTCAATGCTCCAAATGTAGCTCATTTCCCTGATCATGAGAATGCTGCACTGCCACCAACCCCAAGTTCTACCACTGTCATCAGCGGAGGTACTTCCCTTGGCAATCTTCCTTCAAACAACTTCCATCCGTCCTCCAAATCCGACTCTGTTTCCTCCTGGAGACGGAATGGGTCCAACTCTGTCCTCACTGGAAATCGTGCTGTCTCTTCCCCCATCGTTAAGGTCACCGCTCCTGATAATGAGTGGTCTGCTCTTCCTGGCTGTGATACTGTTAACAATGCCAGGTCGCATCCTCAACCCTTACATTTGAACCCCACTGTCTCCCAATCTCTTCCCACTGTCACCGTCGTTGACATTGATGAAGATGGCGATGCTGACTCCTCTTCTTCCTCTGGCAAAACTCATTCTTCTCCCACCACCCCTCGATCTTCTGCATCTTCCAATGAGATTCCTCTCTCGCTGCGCGAGGAAGCATCCAAGAAATTATACGAAGGTCTCGGGATTGGCCGTCCCTCCTCGGCATCTCCTGAGCAGTACCCCGCTGTGTCCGTTGTTAGCCACAGGATGGTTAGCCAGCCAACCAGGCAGCCCCGCGGGCCGCCTCCGAGTGCTGATGAACTTGGCCCCAAGAACTTTGCAACCCGCATCCGCCGTAAGGCCATTGGGGGGCTTTTGGATGCTCGTGGAAGGCGTGAAGTCGTTGATGCTTTTTGATATGTGTAACAAAACATTTGCGAGACAAGGACATGAATGACTGTCATCATATCTTCTCCCCCAATGGCTGCGAGCTGATTCCCCTTTTTTTCTTTAATTTCCTAAGTTTACTGCAGATAAAGAAAAAGAAAAGAAATAAGGTTCTGTATGTGTATACCTTTGAAGATTGGTCCTCAAATTCAATCAATCATTCTTTAGTTCCTTACCCAGCTTTTTTCTTGTCTTTTCTTTTCTGTTTCTTTTTATTAAAATTGTCTCTTTGACTGGTACCCAATTAGCAGTACTCACTCCATCCGTTTAACGCGGTTGGCTTGTCAAATGTACCCAGTATTTTCGCAGTATTGTGAACAGCGATACTTGAATGAACAGTGTTTCCGTACCTCTACTTGGCCTAGAGTTGCTCGAGAAATGGTGTGATGTTATGCAGTGTCAAAAGGTATTCGGAATCTAGTATTCTTTTGAGTCTATCTACACCGGTAACTAACAATCGCTTTGCCGTGCTCCTGAAAGGTACATGAGGATGATGTTCTAGGTTTCGGCGGATAAAAGATGCGCATACCTGCCATTCTTCTTTGCTGATCCACAATTGATGAAAAGTACCCAAGCTGGCTAGAATACTACCACCGAGCCAAGCACCATATCTCCTCTCAATAGGATTACCGGGGGCGTTGATTTTGACCTAAATTCACGTCACTTGCAAGATGGAACAAGCACGAATTTATCACTCTTACGTGGGGAAACGATCTTGTGAGTTCGTTGTTTAGTCGATCTGCAAAACCAGAAAATTGACTTCCACCACCCGTGAGAACAACATTGCCCATCAAAACTTGGCGAAGTTCAGGATCACAAGCGCGAAGAGAATCAGTGATCAATGCTGGTATGTGTTTCGGTAGGTTCGAATTCGAAGCCTGGGAACATTAGTGAGCTTCGCATGAATTGAATACAATAAAGCAGGAGGTACACATACAACAAGAGCTGGTGTGTACCAGAAGAGCTGTTCTCCGACTTGGTACCGCTCCATGCCAAAGTAGCTGTTGAAACCCGTAGGAAATTCGTACTGACGTGGAGGACGGGCCTGAGCGGCACTGCAGAAAATATTGGGAAGATTATGAACGCCACCGGAGTTGATACCTACTTGTCATTCCATCCTTGATCCAACACAGCGGCACAATTCTGAATCCATTCGTCTATCTCCCTTTCCTCTGCCCAATTTTCCCAAGTTGCCGTAGTGTTTGCTAGTCGATTTTTCCGAACTGTAAATCGGGGCGGCATATTTGGGTCTACCGCCTAAATCCGGAGTTACAAGACATAAGATTCTTGTGCATGCTCCACTTACAACTTTTGATTCAATCAATTGGTGTGGCAAAAGCTCAATTCCCTGTCGATGCTGTGTAGGATTCACGAGGATATGGCGAGCATTGGCGCGAACAAGCTTTGGTAAGGAAGAATAGACCAAACCTACATAATGTTAGGTAGACTGGTATCTTGAACCACTGCAATGCTTGCCTTTTCGCAGAACAAACCCATCTACGACAGGTGTGACGCTAGCCGTTGATTGACCAACGTCGATGACGAATGCAGTACCTTTCCCGGCGGCAAACCTAAAATGCCATATTGATTTGAAATACGTGGAAGAGAGGACTTGGAAGTATATACGCGTTGAGCACGCCAGTGTTGGCAATGTAGAAAGCTGGAACGTCGAATTCTTCGAACATGATTTCAGCCATCCTTTCTCGGCACGGTTGCGTGTTCCATGTCGGTTCAGTTACGAGGATGGGATGTTCAGAGGGATTACAGCGCATGACATGCGAAATAGCGTGATCAACCAGAGGTTTGATAGGACTGAAGTCGTTTACTAAACTCTAAAATCGATACCACAGTCAATATTATTTTAAACCACTTCCAACTCACTTAAACCGTCCTGGAAGGGGTTTCCTACTTCCATGTTGGGTCTCCATAACGAAGGACCTGACTGACCAATGTAAAGCTCCGCGGGTCTTGGTCTCGTAGAGGTGTCATTCTCGTTGCTCATGAGAAGCTCAGTTTCTGTAGGCAGAAAGCCATAGGAGGTTGGGATGATAGCTCTTGGAGTGTCATCTCCAGCATAACCTGCACGCACTGAAGAAGTGCCAATATCAACAACCAAAGCAGACACCTCGTCTGTCGGATTTTCAGTGCTCTTGAATATACATCCAATCACAAAAAGACGTACCTCCTCCGTAATTAACCATGAGATTCACGTATGAAAAGCAATTTGCTTGTGTGGAAGGTTCAGTGAGCGCCAAATACTCGATCACGTGCATACCACTTTCAGACGCGATCAACTTTTTCAGACTTCTGTGACCGAAGATGGATGGTGCTCAGAGCAACAACAAAAAGCGGAAACAAGCGGACCAGGAACAAGACGTCTTCCCTGCTCCAGCTCCCGTCCAACTTGAAATGCTGACGGATGAAGAGGATGCTGACGAGATCAGCTCAGACGGCGGCGAAGCTGACGAGTTTCCTGAGATTGATGTGGACAGTGACCCAGACGAAGACGAGGACTATAACGAGGATGAGCTCAGTACCGAAGACAAAAATAATGAAGATACAGAGGAGTCGGCAGTTGATTCAGGCTCTTCAGACTCTGACACTTCGTTGCACATCTTTCCGATAGCAAAGACGGTCATCTCCAACATCACAGGCCAAAAAAAAGTTGTATACCCTGACATAGACCCGGAATATGATTCCGACTCCTCAACGGAAGATGTACGCCTTTCCCTAGTCTACTCTCAAACCAGCTTGTCTAGCCCCATGTAGGATCCAAACCGTGTCGGCAATATTCCGATGCATTGGTATGACGACTTGCCGCATATCGGCTACGATATTAATGGCAAGAAAGTACTCAGACCTGCACAAGGAGATGAGCTGGAAAAATTCTTGTCTACGGTAGAAAACCCTGATTCTTGGTGCGCTCGAGTGGTCATATTCATGTCAAATGAGAATTGAAATTTGTATCTATTCACAGGACATCAGCCTTCGACAAAAATCTCCAGACAGACAAGCCGCTTACTGATGAAGAGCTGGACATTATCAGACGACTTTATCAAAACGAAAATCCCGACGCCAATTACGATCCATATGAACCCATGGTAGAATGGTTCACCGGCAAGGGTAAGGAGGAAATCATGCCTCTGTCTGCTGCCCCAGAACCGAAGCGTCGATTCATTCCGAGTAAATGGGAGAAACAAAAAGTCTGTCTATCAATTGCTGCTCTTTCTTATTACTTGACATTCTATAAGGTCATGAAAATCGTACGTGCCATTAGACAAGGCAAAATTTTGCCACACAAGCCCAAAACGACGAACAAAGTCGACGTGTACGCCATCTGGTCTGACCAACCCTCTAGTCTCCAACAACCTCCGCTACCTCCTCCAAAATTACGCCTTCCTACCAACTACGAGTCCTATAACCCTCCTGAGGAATACCTTCCGACGGAAGAAGAACGGAAAGAATGGGAAGACAAGGATCCAGAAGATCGAGAACGTGACTATCTTCCTCAAAAATACTCTTCTCTTCGTCTTGTTCCTGCGTATGATAACTTCATCAAAGAGCGATTCAGCCGCCAGCTAGACCTATATCTTGCCCCTCGTGTGCAAAGGGTAAAGCTTAACATCGATCCCCAATCGTTGATCCCCAAGCTGCCAAGTCCCAATACCCTCAAACCCTTCCCCAACTATCAAAGTTTAACCTTCAGTCATGCAAAAGGACAGGCTCGTTGCCTGGGAGTGAGTCCAGAGGGAACCTGGGCAGTAAGTGGCGATGAGGGAGGGGTAGTTAGTTTATGGGAAGTCAATGTTGGGCACGAAGTGAAGCGATGGACATTTGATGGCAAAATTAACGTCATTGATTGGTGTCCAAGGACAGACGTTTCTTACTTCGTCGTCGGAGTGTAAGTCATTTTGATCTGTGTCAGCCTGGTCTCTTATATCAGATTATCCAGTGGCGAAGACCTACATTTCCTTGTTCCTCCGAACCTACCTGAACCTGTCTATTCTCTAACGGAGTCTCTTCTTGCGCCTACAAGACTCCCTCCTCCTCCGACAGCACCATCTCCAGTCAAATGGGAATCAGCATCGTCACTTGATCGGTCAGTTAATGGGCCTCTTCTCTCTATCCATCTACCGCCAGCTTCAAGATCACCATCTCAGATTGCTTGGCATCGCCGCGGGGATTACCTAGCCTCAGTTTGTGAGAGTTCGAGTATAGAATCCTATCAGTTCCTAGCTAATTTCTGACCAGCTGCTGGTGGTTTCAATAGTGGTGTCTGGATACACCAGGTCTCTCGAAGACATTCTCAGGCACCCTTCAAGAAAGTTAAGGGTTCTATCCAAGCAGTATTATTCCACCCAACTAAACCACACTTCTTTGTCGCTGTGAGCAAATCGCAATTCCTCCTCCAGTTGACTTAACATTTTCGGATAGACTCAGCAGTATATCCGTATCTACAACTTAGCTGAACAACAACTCCTCAAAACTTTGATTCCAGGCATTAAATGGATCTCATCCATGGACGTTCACACCTCAGGGGATCACCTTATTGTAGGAGGTTACGATCGGAAACTGTGTTGGTTCGATCTAGACCTGAGCGAGAAACCGTACAAAATCTTGAGGTATGGCATGTCATTCTATTTTGAATGGACCCTCACATGCTTGTCAGATATCACACACGTGCAATTCGTTCTGTCCACTTCCACCCGACATATCCACTATTTGCGTCCTCCTCGGATGATGGATCAATCCAAATATTTCATGCAAGAGTTTATAACGATCTTCTCACCGATCCTCTCATTGTTCCACTAAAAATTCTACGAGGACATCAAGTCTCCGAAGGCTTGGGTGTATTGCAGGTTAGATGGTGCAATAAGCAGCCATGGCTTTTGAGCGGAGGAGCTGATGGTAATGTAGTTGTGTGGTGTAGTTAATCTCCTGTTTTCTAGTTCTTTCATCCCATATTAATCGCGCTAAGATGTTTCTAGTGATTCATTAATTATTGTTCAATTCGAGAAGTCCAATCAAACAAACCCCCTGAAACCCCCGGAAGACCGCCAATTTCATTTGATCCCTCTCTGGATCCCTCTGGCGGGTTCTTTATGAATTTTATGGTCATATCTCTCACTAAGATGTTTGTCGTGTGACTCAGCACCTCTTTTTTTTGGATCAACAATTCATTACACAGTGCTCGATTGCAGTACGTGGTACTCAGCACCTCTATCTGCACAGTTAGGCATTGCAGTTCTATTTTAGGTTCAGCATCTGTTACCAAGGCATCACTGTTGCATATACGACTTCTATTGCCCCTATGGCGAATTTAGTGTGCGCTCATCCTTCATATCTATTGCACGAAGCCCTCGACCTAAGTCCGTGCACTTTACTTTTACTTTTGTAAGCATAGATCATATCCCGATAACCTTGCTC